>Ga0070678_100000057_pt1 | contig 40248 bp, 32 predicted proteins | sample KBSM73metaG_FD_65647 | JGI IMG/M metagenome (GOLD analysis project Ga0070678, IMG submission 65647) | Miscanthus rhizosphere microbial communities from Kellogg Biological Station, Michigan, USA - KBS M7-3 metaG | ecosystem: Host-associated > Plants > Roots > Rhizosphere > Soil ...
GCCGACCTGAACCTCGAGGCCCGCGTCGCGGACTTCGAGCACGATCACGGTGACGACCGAGTTCTTGTTGAGCTTGTCGCCGGCGCCCGAGACGATCGCGGCCGACGGGCCACCACGCTCAAGCTGCTTCATGCCGAGCGAGATGCGCTCCTTCTCGGCGTCGATGTCGAGCACGATCGCGGTCACCATCTCACCCTTGCGGTGCAGGTTGAGCGCGTCCTCGCCCGAAATGCCCCAGGCGATGTCCGACATGTGGACCATGCCGTCGACATCGTTGTCGAGACCGATGAACAGGCCGAACTCGGTGGCGTTCTTGACTTCGCCTTCGACCGTCGAGCCGACCGGATGGGCAGCGGCGAACGCTTCCCACGGATTGGCCTGGGCCTGCTTGAGACCCAGCGAGATGCGACGCTTGTCCTCGTCGACCTCGAGCACGACGACATCGACTTCCTGCGAGGTCGAGACGATCTTGCCCGGATGGACGTTCTTCTTGGTCCAGCTCATCTCGGAGACGTGGACCAGGCCCTCGATGCCCGCTTCGAGCTCGACGAACGCGCCGTACTCGGTGATATTGGTCACGCGGCCGGTCATCTTGGCACCGACATGGTACTTGGCGGCGGCGCCATCCCACGGATCGCTCTCGAGCTGCTTCATGCCGAGCGAGATGCGCTGCGTGTCCTTGTTGATGCGGATGATCTGAACCTTGACGGTATCGCCGATGTTCAGGACCTCGCTCGGGTGCTGGACGCGCTTGTAGCTGAGGTCGGTGACGTGCAGCAGACCGTCGATGCCGCCGAGATCAACGAACGCACCGTAATCGGTGATGTTCTTGACCACGCCGTCGATGATCTGACCCTCGGCCAGGCTCTGGATGAGGCCCGAACGCTGCTCGGCGCGGGTTTCCTCGAGCACGGCGCGACGCGACACGACGATGTTGCCGCGCTTGCGGTCCATCTTCAGGATCTGGAAGGGCTGCGGAATGTCCATCAGCGGCTGGACGTCGCGGACCGGACGGATATCGACCTGCGAGCCGGGCAGGAACGCCACGGCGCCGTCGAGGTCGACGGTGAAGCCACCCTTGACGCGGCCGAAGATGACGCCCTCGACGCGGGCCGACTGGACGAATTCGGCTTCGAGCTTGTCCCAGGCGGCTTCGCGGCGTGCGCGGTCGCGCGACAGCATCGCTTCGCCATTGGCATTCTCGACGCGGTCGACGAACACTTCGACTTCGTCGCCAACCTTGAGGTCGGCCTTCTGGCCCGGCGCGGCGAATTCACGCAGCGGCACGCGGCCTTCGCTCTTCAGACCGACGTCGATGACGGCCATGTCGTTCTCGATGCCGGTGACGGTGCCGTGCACCACGCGGCCCTCGAAGCCGTCGGCGTCGCCGAGGGTCAGTTCGAGCAGTTTCGCGAAATCGTCGCGTGTCGGGTTTGCCGTAGTGGCCATAAAAATATTATTCCTAATCAACTGTTTCCGGCCAACCGGTTGTCTCCGGTGGTCTTGGCCAAAACGCCACGGCGGCCGAACGCCGACGCGGCACCCGAAGGGCAGAAGCTGCGGAGGATGGGCTCAACGCTAAAATGCGAAAAGGGCGCCAGAGGGTACCTCCGCGCCTTCCTCCGCGAGAACCTGCTCGCCGGACGGGCGCGCCTTAGCCATTTTACCCTCGGGAGGCAAGCTGGGTGTGAGGGTACGGACGACGGGCCGAAGAGAAACGGGGCAGGGCGACCGAAGGCGGGGAAATGCCGTTGGCCATACAGGTGCTATGTTCACGTCCTGCCGTCGCTTATTTCCTGTCGTCATCCCCGCGGAATGAGGATGCATTTACTAACAATCGCACCCATTATGGACTGAACTAGCTGTCGCAGCTTGAGCGCGTTGGGCAACCTATCCTAGCCTGTAGCCACTGGAGTCGAGAGCTTCGGTGACGCCTCGGCCGAACATGCCCCCTCCGGTCAGCCGGGGCGTTTCGCGAGTTTTAGGGTGCTTGTGACGAGTGAATCTTCGCTTTCCCTTTCGACATGACGAAGATCGGGGAAATGGCAGTCGAGGGGCTGCCACTTGAATATGGACGCCACGAGTTCGCCCCTGTTCCGGCGCGAGGCGCTACAGCATCGCGCCGATCGGTTGCATGGCAATGTCACGATCGCGACGCCAGTTGCGTGGCAGGTTATCGGTTTCCTGTTGCTGGCAGCGCTGATCGCGGTCGTTACATTCCTAAGCCTAGCCTCTTATGCCCGCGTCCAAACGGTTTCCGGCGCGATCGCGCTGGATAAGGGCGTAGCGACCATCATGCCGTCACGCGCGGGCATCGTGGACGGCATCGCGGTTTCGGAAGGCGAGCGGGTGCGCGCCGGACAGAAATTAGCGGTGGTGCGCGCCGAAGAAAGTATGATCGCGGGCGCGACCGTACCGGATCGGATTGGCGACGCCCTGCGCCGGGAAGATGCGCAACTCGCCGAACAACGCCGCTTGTTGCTCGGTGCCGCCGATGCTGACCAGAAGCGATTGAAAGCGCAGATTGACGGCGACCTCGCCGCAATTGCGCCGCTGGAGGCGCAAATCGCCGATCAGAAGGAACTGATCGCCACCGCTGAGTCGAGTTTCCGCGAAGCGCAATCGGTCGCAAAGCGTGGCTATATCAGCAAGCGGGATATGGACGACCGGCAGGCGACGATCCTGACGCGACGGCAGCAACTCGCCCAGTTAGAGCAATCGCTTTCCGCCAAACGCTCCGAGATCGCCCAGGCGCAACGTCAGATGACGCAGACAGTCATGTCTGCCCAAGCGCAGATGGCCAACACGCAATCCACCCGGGAATCGCTGTCGCAGCAACAGGCACAAGCGGATCTCGCCCGCGGCTATGTGCTGACCTCGCCGGTCGATGGCGTCGTCACCGCGTTGGTGGCCCGGTTGGGCCAGCCAGCCGCGACCGACCAGCAATTGATGATGATCGTGCCGTCGCAGGCCAAGCCGAAGGTGGAGCTTAGCGTTCCCACTACGGCCGCCGCCTTCTTGAAGCCGGGGCAGGAAGTCAGGGTGTCGATCGACGCGTTTCCATACCAAACCTATGGTACCGTCGTCGCGCATATCACCACGATCTCGAAAGCGGCGGTCACACGCCAAGGCCCCAATGGGCCGATGCCGGTCTATCTTGTTTCCGCAACCCTGTCTGAGCCCTGGGTGGTAGCTTTCGGGCAGCGACAGCCTTTGCTGCCCGGCATGACGCTTTCTGCCCGTATCGTCACGCAGAAGCGCAGCCTGATCGAATGGCTGTTCGAACCGCTCTTCGCGGTGCGCCAGCGGTGAGCGTGCTCGATCTCGGTATGTGGCGGCGCCATCGCGTGCGCCTTATTCGGCAGACTGAGGTTGCCGAATGCGGGCTCGCATCCCTAGCGATGGTCGCGAGCTATCACGGTCTTGAGATTGATCTTGGCACGTTGCGGCGACGCTTCCGGCCGTCGCTGCGCGGCGCTTCCCTTCAATCGCTGATCGACACGGCGGATCAGCTCGGGTTGAGCCCGCGCGCCGTTAAACTCCCGATCGAAAAGCTTACCGCCCTCCATGTCCCGGCGATCCTGCATTGGGATATGAACCACTATGTCGTGCTGGAGCGGGTAGCGGACGGAAGGGCGCTGGTTCACAACCCGGAAGGCTTCTCTCGCTGGCTGCCGATCAATGAAGTGTCGCTCCACTTCACCGGCGTGGCGCTGGAGTTGCGGCCAACCGAGGATTTCGAGCCGTCGCGTCAACGCGAGCGACTGAAGCTTTCCCAACTCTGGCGGCGCATTACCGGGCTCAAGCGTGCCCTCGTTCAGACCGTCGTGCTCAGTGTGGTGCTCGAGGCTTTCGTGCTTGCCTCTCCTTATTACATGCAGGTGGCGATCGACGACGCGCTGCCGGCACTGGATCGCAACCTGCTGACCGTGCTCGCGATCGGCTTTGGTTTGTTTGCCCTTATCAACGCCGGCGCATCATTGCTGCGCTCGTTCGTGCTGCTAACGGCTGGCACATCACTGGGCTACGGCATCGCGACGAACGTTGCGCGCCGGCTGTTCCGTTTGCCAGTGGCCTGGTTCGAGCGGCGGCATGTCGGCGATGTGCTGTCGCGCTTCCAATCCGTGACGCCGATCCAGCAATTCATGATGCAGGGCGCGGTCAGCGCGATCATCGACGGTAGCCTCGCGATTTTCACGTTGACGCTGATGTTCTTCTACAGTGCCACGCTGGCAATGGTCGCGGTCGTAGCCTTTGCGCTCTACGGCGTGTTCCGAGCGGTTTCGTTCTCGGCACAGCGCGCAGCGCAGGAAGAGGCGATCGTATCGGCTGGGCGTGAGCAGTCGACGATGATTGAATCGCTACGCGGCATCGTCACGCTGCGATTGTTCAACCGGGAAACCGCGCGGCACGCGCAATGGCAGACCCGGCTGACTGACGCGATGAATGCCGGATTTTCGCTGGCACGTATCGGCATCTGGCAATCGACGGCGAACACACTGATCTTCGGGCTGGAGACCGTGATCGCCATTTGGTTGGCGATCCGTTTCGTCATCGATGGCGGGTTCAGCGTGGGTATGGTCTTTGCCTACATGGCCTACCGAACGCAGTTCCAGCAGCGTGCGGTAGCGCTGATCGATCAAGGCGTGGTCTTCCGAATGCTCGGCCTGCATTTGGAACGGCTGTCCGATATTGCACTTGCCGACCAGGACAAAAGCCATGCGGAGGGACTGCGCCCGGACGTGCAGCTTCGCGGCAAGATCGAACTGCGCAATGTCAGCTTTCGCTACAGCCCGACCGATCCGATCGTGCTCAGCGACATTAACCTGGTGGTCGAGCCGGGCGAGCATATCGCGATCACCGGGCCGTCCGGGGGCGGTAAGTCGACGCTAGTCAAAATCCTGCTGGGCTTGGTCGAGCCCGACGCTGGGGAAGTTCTTGTCGACGGCGTGCCGATCGCGGAGTTCGGCTACAAGAATTATCACGAGCAGATTGGCGCGGTGCTGCAGGATGACAGCCTGTTCGCTGGCTCGCTATCCGACAATATCACACTGTTTGACGACAATGCGGACGAGGATCGCGTGACCGCGTCGGCCAAGGCCGCGACGCTCCATGATGACATCACGATCATGCCGATGGGCTACGATACGCTGGTCGGTGATATGGGCTCGACCCTTTCTGGGGGCCAGCGGCAGCGCCTGCTTCTGGCGCGCGCCTTTTACAAGCAGCCCAAGCTGCTGGTTATCGACGAGGGAACGTCACATCTCGATTTAGAGCGCGAGCGCGCGGTTAATTGCGCCATCGCCGAATCCGGCGTCACGCGGATCATCATCGCACATCGCCTAGAGACCATCCTCCAGGCTAGCAAAGTCTACACCATCGAAGCCGCGCGCTTGAGCGAGAGCGACAACGGCTTGTTCCGAGAGCGGCTCAAAATTGTGGATTGAGCATGAGAATTTCGTTCCCGCGTAGTGAGGAGTAGGTATGAAGATTGTCAAGCCGACCGTTGCAGCTTTGATCGTTTCGCTGTTGCCCTGCGCCGCGTTGGCGGCGCGCCTCGACATCGCCCCAGCAGCCATGTCAACGGCAAGCGGGTCGGCGGCAACCAGTACGGCCTGCCCGGCGCTCGACGGCTCCGACAAGGTTCTGGCGGCAGGCAAGCGTTTCGTCATCCTGGGCGAGACGCACGGGACCAACGAGGGACCAGCACTCTTCGGCGATCTCATCTGCAACGTTGCCGCGAAGAAGCCCGTTGCCGTCGCATTGGAGTTGAGCGCGCGTTCGACCCCCGCGCTTCAGGCATATGTGAACTCGGCGGGCACGCCAGCGGATCGGGCGAAACTTCTCAGCGATTCGATGTGGAAGCCCGAGCTTGCCGATGGCCGCGCCAGTGTGGCGATGCTCGCCTTGTTGGAGCGGTTGCGCATCCTGAACAAGAGCGGCTCCAAGATCACGGTTTACGGCGCGCAGCCAATCGTGGCCGGCCATCTTCCGCAATATTATTTCGAGCTGGCGATGGCCCGCGAGTGGTCGAGGATCGCCGATGAGAATCCCGACGCGATGGTCTTGGCCCTGGCAGGGAAGGTTCACGCGGCCAAGGAGAAGCGCGACCAGAGTGCGATCAATCCTGCTGCCGGTTTTCTGCAACCCGACGATGTCGTGTCGTTGGCCCCCGAGGCTGAAGGCGGCCAAGCATGGAACTGTCAGCAGGATGGCTGCAGCGACCACGACCTGCCTGATGGGCGCAAGAGTCCGCGGTTCGTGAATGTCATGGCCAGCAGCTTCGACGGCTATGACGGCAGCTACGCTGTGGGCTCGCCTTATTCTGCCGCGCCACCCCCGAGCAAGTGAAGTGCCACAGCAAGCGGAGGGCGGTTGGGTGAATGACGGTGGATATGACAGGTAGCGCGAATGTCCTCATTTATGGCTCACCCTATGACCCCCATGTTTCGGGGGTTGCAGAGTCTCTGACGCGAGCTGGAGGTGCAGCATTCATCGTCTCGCCGATCTCCGATTGGCGAACGGAAACGGCGTTGCCCACCTGGCTATCCAATTCGGCGCTGCACAGCCTCGACAGCTTCTTCGACCTTCGCGACGAGCCCTGGGCGACGATCTCGGTTTGCTGGATGCGTAACAAATTCCGGCTCTACACGATCGAATCCCCGGAGGATCAGCGGCGGGAGTTCGAGAGCGCGACGCGCACGGATTACCTGGGATCGATCCTGCGCGCGAACGGAACCCGCGTCGTCAATTCCGGCAACGATCAGTCGTTCGACAAGGGGACGCAAATCCGGATCGCCAACAAGTTAGGCGCACGTATCCCGCCAACGATCATCACCGACAAGAAACAACACATCTTGGAATTCCTTGACGAGGTCGGGACCGCGATCGTGAAGCCGTTCAGTCGCTCCTATGCCTCTCCGGTGCGCGGGGACATGAGCAGCTTCGTTACCATCCCAACCAGCATCGTTAGCCCTGATGAAATCCGGCAAGCGACGGATGATGAAATCGGCTCATGCCCGGCGATCTACCAGCAGTATATCGAGAAAGAATATGAGCTACGTGTGATCGCGTTTGGTGAAGAGGTCGTCGGCTTCAAAATAAACTCTCAGCAATTCGACCACACTCGCACTGACTGGCGTAAAGGTGAGGCCACACCCGGGGTTATCGAAACACATCCATTTCAACTTCCGACCGACCTAGAAGATTTTGTCAGGGTATTTCTAAAGAGATCCGGCCTCGATACGGGAGTTTTCGACTTTATTATTTCACAAGATGGAGGCTGGATTTTCCTAGAATGCAATCCGAACGGACAATGGGCTGCCCTGGACGGAGAAGATTACTCCATTTCGGACCTTTTTTCTTCGCAAATTCTTTGTCTGGCGCAAGCGGATCGCTAAATAGGTTCGGCGCCCTGATCCTCAGTGCGCCGCGTAGAGGAGCGAACTATGACTCCATTTATCTTTCGCAAGCGTGACCTACCCCAAGCCAGCGACGGCATCAGCGATCTGACGACCTCGGAAGTCGCCCTGGTCGCGGGTGGCGATCCGCCCATCTACAAGTCGCCGGGTGGCACCACCTACACCCGCTACGAGATCACCGGGGGCTTCGGCTACAGCACCGACGACTAGGTGGCTCGGGGATGGCGGCCAGAAGGTCGCCATCCTTGGCGTCGCGATCCGCGGGCGCGCGCAGCTACCACCTCCGCATGAAGATTGGGGTCGTCATGCCGATCTCGGAACGGTTTCATGAGTTGGTATATGGCGGAACATTGATCGGCCTCGGCTTCGGGTTGCCTCTGTTGGAGGCGGCCGCAGAAACACCCGGTATCGCTGTCCGAAATGCACCCGTAACGCGGAACGAAACGCTCATTATCGGCGAGTCCCACGGCACCGCCGAAGCGCCGGCATTTACGCTGGCATTGATCGACCAAATTTTCGCGCAAAGGCCCGGTCGTTTTCGGCGTCGAGCTATCGCCGGCTTCGACTGCGTTGCCGTGTGGCGGGGCGGGAGCCGCGCTGCCGGCGAACTGGAAGAAGGATCGAGCGGACGGCCGAACCAGCATTGCAATGCATAATCTCGTCTGCGGTGTAGAGCGGCTCGCCGAGCGACGGCGAATCACTATGGTTTTTCTTGACGATCGATCGAGTGGGAAGCCGTACGATGTGGACGCGGCAAGTAAATTTGCCGACGCGCTCAAGGCGGCCCCGAAAGCCACCGGCGTTATCCTGACAGGGAATTTCCATGCCCGGAACTCGCCGGGCTCGCTGACGTCCAACATTCGAGCCGCAGGTGTGCGGGTGGTGTCTGCCACCCAATCCACCGACTTCGAGGGTTCAACGGCGTGGCAATGCACGACGGCCGGATGTGGTGCACATCCTGTCTCACTGCAATTCTGCGATGGATCGGGACCGTCTGCGCCTATCGAATGGATGCCCAGCGCGGATAGCTGCTGGGACAAGTGCCTTTCGTTCCCGCGCCTGAGCGCTTCGCCACCGTTCGATGGATCGTGAAGCGCTAGCTCGCAGGATCGGCGCACCGCTTCTCGCGATGTATTCGACCGCCAAGCATCAGGGCTTTCCAATCGGGAAATTTCCCCGGTTGAGTAGGGCTTTGACGACGCCGAGAACAGCCGCGGCGAGGCTGCTAAGGCGTAATGGTCGACGGATGGGATCCCGGCCTTCGCCGAGGAGGCGAGTGGGAGAGGTCAGCGCTCAACCATCCGAGCATCGGCAGGTCGGTCGATCGCTTTCGGATACCCCGCCTCGTCCACCGCGACCATCACGAACTCGGCGGTCGCGGCGCGGCGGCGATCGCCGTTCAGCAGGTTTTCGGCCCATAATTCGACCCCGACGCGGACCGAACTCCTGCCGCTCATCATCACCCGCGCGATCAGCTCGACCATCTCGCCCTCGCGCACTGGCGAGCGGAAGTCGATCCGATCGGATGCGGCCATGACCATCACCGCGCGGGCGTGCCGGGTCGAGGCGATGAAGGCGGCCTTGCCCAGCATCCTCAGCGCATCGCCACCGAACAAGGTGCCATAGTGATTGGTCTGCGGTGGGAACACCATATCGGCCATGTGCAGCCGGCCATCCTCCGGTTCGGTCGCCATGCGATCGAGCGGCGGCAGCGGCAGGCGCGTGTCGGATCCCTTGGCCGCGACCAGGGTGAACAGCCCGCGCGTGCACAGCCGCCGCTCGCCGCTCAGCAGCGCCTCGGCGGTCAGCTCGATCTCGACATCGACCGATCGCGTGCCGGCGCGGGTGATCCGTCCCGTCGCCTCGATCAGCTCCCCCTTCAGCGCCGGTGCGGCGAAGTCGATCCGTTCGGAAGCGGCGGTGACGAAGGGCGCTCGGCCATGGCGCGAGGCGGCGAGGAACGCCACCTTGTCCATGTGCGCGAGCGCCACCCCGCCGAACAGCGTGCCGTGATGGTTGGTGTCGCCCGGGAACACCATGTCGATGAGGCGGACGACACCCGACATCAGGCCGGCTCCGCCACGCGGACGCGCAATGCGTGGGCGGCGGCGACCATCGCGTCGATCGCCGGCTTCACTTCCTCCCATTTGCGCGTCTTCAGCCCGCAATCGGGGTTCACCCACAATTGCTCGGGGCGGAGATGATCCTGCGCCAGCCGCATCAGCGCGACCATCTCCTCGACCGTCGGCACGCGCGGCGCGTGGATGTCATAGACGCCTGGCCCGATCGCGCTCGGATAGCGGTAGCGCGCGAAGCCTTCGAGCAACTCCATCTGCGACCGCGCGGTCTCGATCGAGATCACATCGGTGTCCATCGCGCCGATCGACGGCAGGATGTCGTTGAACTCCGAATAGCACATATGGGTGTGGATCTGCGTCGCGTCGGCGACTCCGGCGGCGGACAGGCGGAAGCAGTCCACTGCCCAATCGAGATAGGGCTGCCAGTCGCGCCGGCGCAGCGGCAGGCCTTCGCGCAACGCCGCCTCGTCGATCTGGATCGCCTTGGCGCCCGCTTTCTCCAGGTCGACCACCTCGTCGCGGATCGCCAGCGCGATCTGGCGGCACGATGCCTCGCGGGGCTGATCGTCGCGGACGAACGACCAGTTGAGGATCGTCACCGGACCGGTCAGCATGCCCTTCATCGGTTTGTCGGTCAGGCTCTGCGCGTACCGCCACCATTCGACCGTCATCGGCCTGGGCCGCGACACGTCGCCGAACAGGATCGGCGGACGCACGCAGCGCGAGCCATAGGACTGGACCCAGCCGCTCACGGTGAAGGCGAAGCCCGACAATTGCTCGCCGAAATATTGCACCATGTCGTTGCGCTCGAATTCGCCATGGACGAGCATGTCGAGCCCGGCGTCCTCCTGCCAGCGGATCGCGCGCTCGGTCTCCTCGCGCAGGAACCGCTCATAGGCGTTGTCGTCCAGCGTCCCGCGATTGTGGTCGGCACGCGCGCGGCGCACCTCGGCGGTTTGCGGGAACGAGCCGATCGTGGTGGTGGGGAAGGCGGGCAGGTCCAGCGCTTCCGTCTGCGCCGCGGCGCGGACGGGGTAGGGGGATTGCCGCTCGCGGTCAGCCGGCGTGATCGCCGCGAGGCGCGCCGCCACCGCGTCGTCATGGATCCGCGGCGAGGTCTTGCGGGCCGCGGCCGCCGCGCTTGATGCTGTCAGGTCGTCGGCGACGCTGTCCCGGCCTTCATTCAGCGCACGCTTCAAGGTCGCGAGCTCGCCGACCTTCTGCACCGCGAAGGCGAGCCATTGCGCGATTTCCGGATCGATCTTGCGTTCCAGCGCCAGGTCGACCGGCGTGTGGAGCAGCGAGCAGGACGGTGCGAGCACGATATCGCGCTTTGCGGCGATCGGCTCCAGTCGGTCGAGCAACGCGGCGAGATCGGCGCGCCACACGTTGCGTCCATCGATCACGCCGAGCGAGAGCAGGAGCGACTTGGGCGCCTTGGCCAGCACCGCGTCGAGCTGCTGCGGTGCGCGAACCAGGTCGATGTGCAGCCCGGCGACCGGCAAATGGATCGCGAGGTCGAGATTGTCCTCGAGCCCGCCGAAATAGGTCGCGAGCATCAGCTTCACACCGGCACGCGGCAGTTTGGCGTAAGCGCGGGTGATCGCGTTGCGCTGGCGTTCGGTCAGGTCGAGCACCAGCACCGGTTCGTCGATCTGCACCCAGTCGGCGCCGGCCTGGCCAAGCTGGGTCAAGATGGCGGTGTAGAGCCCCAGCACCTCGTCAAGATAGTCGAATGGATCGACCCCGCGGCCCTTGGCGAGGCTGAGCCAGGTGATCGGGCCGAGCAGGACGGGACGCGTCTCGAACCCCTGCGCCTTGGCCTCGCGATATTCGTCGACGATCTTGGCCGAGCTCAGCGCCAGTTTCTGCCCGGCGACCAGTTCGGGGACCATATAATGGTAATTGGTGTCGAACCATTTGGTCATCTCGCACGCGGTCAGGCTGCCGTGCGCGTGATCGCAACCCGTATCCTCGCCCGTCGTGCCGCGCGCCATCGCGAAATAGGTGGCGAGGTCGGAATCGCCCGCCGCCTTGCCATAGCGCTCCGGGATCGCGCCCAGCATCAGGCTGGTGTCGAGCACATGGTCGTAAAGCGAGAAATCGTTCGACGGCAGCCAGTCGGCCCCGAGCGCTCGCTGCCGCGCCCAGGCGGCGGTGCGCAGGCCAGCGGCGGCTTCGAGCAACTCGCTTTCGGACGATTGGCCGGACCAGAATTTCTCGAGCGCGACCTTCAATTCGCGGCGCGGCCCGATGCGTGGGAATCCGAGAGTGGCAACAGTGACGGTCATGGTCTTCATACCCCGATGAAAGGCAGGGTAGGGACCAGACACGAGCACGCACGGACGGCACGGGGCCGACCGCGGAATGCAAGCGGCCAGCCCGGACACCCCGCCGGTGGACGTTATCGCGTCGGAGGCAGGTCTCCTGGCTCACGGGTCAACACGCCGGTCCGGCCTTCCCAGGGGATTGGACGCCCCCAGTGACACTCATCGACCGCCGCTCGCCGCTTACAGTTGCGGGGGCAGCGCCGGCCTTGGCCCCGAAGGACCGCACCGGCTTCCCGTCTTAGCTTCGACGCAGGCGAACCCGTCCGAAGAACCTCGACGCACGCCTTATCCCGCTGAAAATGCGCCAGGTCAAGCGAGATATAAAGAATTCTTTATATGATTGTTTCAGGCCTAAATGGGGCTTGCCGTCTGCTGAGGTCGGGCGTGAATTTGTTCACGCGAAGGCGCGAAGGCGAAGATAAAAGAATTCGCGCAGAGGCGCAGAGATCGCAGAGGGGCCGCGCGCGGCAGCGCGTTTCCGCTTGCCACCAAGCATTTGAAAGGCTGCTGGCGCAGCCGGGCAAAGCATCTCAGCGTCCTCTGCGCCTCTGCGCGCAAAAACCTTCGCGCCTTTGCGCCTTCGCGTGAACTAGATCGCCCCAGCTCCCCGCGCTCGGATCGCTCGGTTTGCGCGCTAGCGCTTCGCCGCCTTCAGCTGCAATTGCCGCTCGACCAGTTCGATCGCGCGTTTCACCGCGGCCTCGATCGACAGGAAGCTGGTGTCGAGGATGCCGGCATCGGCCGCCATCACCAGCGGCGCCGCGTCGCGCCCCATGTCGCGCTGATCGCGCACGCGGATATCGGCCAGCACCTTGTCGAAGCTGAGCGTGCTGCCGCGCTCCTTCAGTTCGGCGTGGCGGCGGCGCGCGCGAATCTGCGGCGTCGCCTTGACGAACAATTTGGCGTCGGCTTCGGGCGCGATCACCGTGCCGATATCGCGCCCGTCGAGCACCGCGCCGCCTTCCTGGTGCGCGAACTTGCGCTGGCGCTGCAGCAATGCCGCCCGGATCAGCGGGTGTGCCGAGACGATCGAGGCACGCTGCCCCGCTTCATCGCTGCGCAGCACGGGATCGTCGAGCAGGCTGTCGTCGAAATTGCTCGCGGCGACCGCATCGGCCTCCTTGGTCGGGTCGAGGTCGAGCCGATGCACATTCTCCGCGACCGCGCGATATAGCAGACCGGTATCGAGGTGCGGCAGGCGATAATGTTTTGCCAGGGCGCGGGCGACGGTGCCCTTGCCGCTGGCGGCGGGACCGTCCACGGCGATGATCATACGCTAAACTCCATCGCGACCCTCTAGGCCCGTGCGTCCTGTCGCGCCAGCCAGCCGCGGATCAATGCGACCGTTTCCAGCGTCCGGTCGGCGAAGATACCATGCGCCGAGCCCGGGATGGTGGCATATTCGGCGCCGGGCACGCGCCCGGCGAATCCGGCAAGCGTGGTCGGGCGCGCTTCGTCATATTGGCCGCCCAGGAAGATCGTGCGCTGCCCGTCGAGCTTGGCCAGCAGCGGCTCGCCGTCATAATCCTTGAGGCTGCCGGTGCAGGCGAATTCGCTCGGCCCCCACATCGCATTGTAGAGCTTGGGGTTGAAGCCGTTGGGATGCGCGCCGGCATAGGCGATCGCGGCGGGCTTGGCCGGTTCGCGACCGTTGAACGCGCGGTAGAAGGCGTTGACACCGTCGTCGCAGCCCCGGCTAGGGCCTTTGTCGCAGCTGGCGATCTCGGCCTGTACCGCCGCCGGCAAGGTCGTTCGCAAGGCATTGGCATCGGCGATCCAGCTCTTGGTCGAAACCAGCGGGCTGGCCATCGCCAGGCCGCGCAACGCCGCCGGCCGCCGCGCGCCATATTCGAGCGCCAGCGTGCCGCCCCAGCTGTGCCCGAGCAGATGCCAGCGATCCACGCCAAGCGCCTTCCTGATCAGCTCGATCTCGTCGACGAAGCGTTCGACGCGCCAATTCTTCGGATCGTTGGGCCGGTCCGACTGCCCACTGTCGAGCTGGTCGTAGAGAATCACCGCGCGCTCGTCAGCCAAAGCGACCGCGGGCATGAAATGTTCGTGATCGCCGCCCGGGCCGCCATGCAGCATGACGATCGGGGGCTTCGCGCCGTTCAGCTTGCCGTTGACGCGAACATAGACGCGCCCGCCGTCGACCGGGACCATCTTCTCCAGATCGGGCGCCGGATAACCATCCGCCTTGCGCGCGAACAGCGGGCGGGGGAGGGCGAAGGTGGCGCCGAGCGCGAGCCCGCCGGCGAGCAACTCGCGGCGGCCGATCATCCGCGTCATGCGCGGCCCGCCAATTGCTCCAGCGTCTCGAAGAACACCGGATAGCTCGTCGCGACCGGGGCGACGTCGTCGATCGTGATCGGCCGGCGCGCGACCAGCCCCGCCACCGTCATCGCCATCGCGATGCGATGATCGAGCAACGAGGCGATCGTCGCGCCGCCGGGAATCGGCTCGCCGCCGCTGCCGGTGATCGCGAGGCCGTCGTCAAATTCCTCGACGTCGACGCCACAGGCCTGCAGCGCCGTTGCCATCGCCGCGATCCGGTCCGATTCCTTGACGCGCAACTCATGCGCGCCGCGCGCGACGGTGCGGCCGGCGGCCAAGGCCGCGGCGACGAACAGCACCGGATATTCGTCGATCATGCTCGGCGCGAGGTCGGGCGGCACGTCGATCGCGGTCAGCGCGGCGTGGCGTACGATCAGATCGGCGACCGGCTCGCCGCCGACAATGCGCGGATCGACCTCGGTGATATCGGCGCCCATCATCCGGAGCGCGGTGAAGATGCCCGCGCGCGTCGGGTTGAGCCCGACATTGGCGATCGTCACTTCGCTGCCCGGCACGATCGATGCGGCGACCGCCCAGAACGCCGCCGAGCTGGGATCGCCCGGCACGACGATCTGCTGCGGCTTCAATTCGGCCTCGCCATGGATCGAGATGACGCGCCCGCGATTGGTCGCCTCGACCGTCAGGTTGGCGCCGAACCCGGCCAGCATCCGCTCGCTATGATCGCGCGTCGGCACCGGCTCGATCACGCGGGTGATGCCCGGCGTGTTGAGCCCGGCCAGGATCACCGCCGACTTGACCTGGGCAGAGGCGACCGGGAGCGTGTATTCGATCGGCACCGCCGGGCAGATGCCGCGCACCATCATCGGCAGGCGGCCGCCGGGGCTGGAGGTGAATTCCGCCCCCATCAGCGACAGCGGATCGATCACGCGGCCCATCGGCCTTTTGCTGAGCGAGGCGTCGCCGATAAAGGTCGCGGTGATCGCATGGCTCGCGATCAACCCGGCGAGCAGCCGCGTCGACGTTCCCGAATTGCCCATGTCGAGCGCGCCGGCCGGCTGGAGCAATCCGCCGACCCCGACACCCCAGACGCGCCAGATGCCGTCGTCGCTGCGCTCAATAGTAGCGCCCATCGCCCGCATCGCAGCGGCGGTCGCGAGAACATCCTCGCCTTCCAGCAGGCCTTCGATCCGGCTTTCGCCAACCGCCAGGCTCGACAGCATCAGCGAGCGATGGCTGATCGACTTGTCGCCGGGTACGGTGACGCGGCCGGTCAGGCCGACGGAGGATTCGATCCGGAGGGGTTTGGGAGCAGCATGCGACATCGGTCGCGGGCTTTGACAGGCACCTTGCGCTATGGCAAGGCGCGCGCCACTTTAGGGGTCGATCCCCGAAATTTACATAAATCGAAAGGTACAAATCGGCATGGTCAAGCCGGAATGGGGCACGAAGCGTACGTGTCCGAAATGCGCAACGCGCTTTTACGATCTAGGCAAGGACGACCCGGTGACCTGCATCAATTGCAACACCGCCTGGGCGCCCGAGCCGATCCTGAAATCGAAGCAGCCGCTGCCGTTCGAGGTGGTCAAGGCAGAGAAGCCCGAAAAGGACGATTCGGACCTCGAGGGTGACGATCTGGAGATCGGCATCGAGGACGAGGGCGAGCCTTCGGCCGACGATGAAGTCGATCTGGGCGGCGACGACGATCTCGGTGTCGAGACCGGCGGCAACGAAGACGAAAACTGATCGACGCAATTTTTTAAGGCAAGCGGGCTAACCACCCGCTTGTCAAAGGGGCGCAGTCCGGTTAGGGGCGCCTTCCTTCCCGGAAAGTGTGGGGCCGTAGCTCAGCTGGGAGAGCGCTGCAATGGCATTGCAGAGGTCAGGGGTTCGATCCCCCTCGGCTCCACCAACCCCTTTCCGCAGGACTGAAAGAGCCCGCAGCGCCTGATGGTGCGGCGGGTTTTTTCGTGTTGCTCGACCTGGCACACGAATCTCCCGACCGACACCGAGGTGGAGAGGGGATGGTTCGCTACCGAGTCCGGCTTGCCGCTGGATAACTAAAAGTCAGCTAGCAGCTGCCGCGATGGTTAGCGCTGACGGCGTAGCCCTGGAACCCCAATGGCCCACCCACCGAAACGGTCTGGGTCCCCGGAATGCATTTGGTCGTGACGCACGTGCGAATCCTTTTTGCCCGCTTCTTGGCGGCGGCATTTGCGTCGCCGCAAGCGGCTTGCGGGGATTTCCCGTTCGCCCAGTGATATGTGCCGGCAAATGACGGCGTCGCTACACAGAGTAAAGCGATACCAAATACGATACGCATAGGCCCCCTCCTTATGGAGGCGATAAGGTGCCATCGTCCGCCGACGCCGTCGACCACAACTGCTACCGGAATGGGCTTATGGGCTAGGCTCAGACACGGCTTGGAGCTTTTCATGCCTGTTTAACCTGGCACGGATTTCGTGCTCGCCGAGGCGAATTCGGCCTATATCATGACCGCGAGCCGAGATCGCCGGCCTCAGGTCCGAGCTTGCCACTCTTCGAGCCGCCAAAGGAGAGCAATGATGAGCCGACCCCCGCTTCCCCCGTTCACCGAGGACACGGCGCGGCAAAAGGTGCGCGCGGCGGAGGATGGCTGGAACAGCCGCGATCCCGCCAAGGTGGCCTTGGCCTACACGCCCGACTGCCAATGGCGGAACAGGGTGGAGTTTCCCAAGGGCCGCGCCGAGATCGAGGCGTTTCTGGGGCGCAAATGGTCGCGCGAACTCGACTATCGGCTCATCAAGGAACTCTGGACGTTCGCCGGCAACCGCATCGCCGTGCGGTTCGCCTATGAATATCATGACGACAGCGGGCAGTGGTTCCGCGCCTATGGCAACGAGAACTGGCAGTTCGACCGCGACGGCCTGATGGAGTTGCGGATCGCGAGCATCAACGAGCATCCGATCGCCGAGGGCGATCGCAAATTCCACTGGCCGCTCGGCCGCCGCCCCGACGACCATCCCGGCCTGAGCGCGCTCGGTCTGTAGCGGCGCCGAGGCGGCCGGCGCGAGGCGATCGGCAGTGGCGCTGCACCCCCGCGCTCGACGCGATAGGCCTGGACGTCGTCGTCGCCCGCTACATCGATCCGCGTGACCGATCGCGCGTGGGCGAGCGCCTGGGCCGTGCGACTCCCAATCCCACGGGACTGGCCCCTGGTAGCCGCGGCCTCATTCTAGAGATGGATAATCCCTCGCCGCGCCGCATGCGCCACGGCATCCGTGCGTCCGGTCGCATCGAGCTTGTCGATCAGGCGGCCGACATGGAATTTGGCGGTGTCGGGCGAAATGCCGAGCCGCTGGCCGATCGCCTTGTTGGACAGGCCTTCGGCAAGCAACGCGATCACGTCGCGCTCGCGCGGCGTCAGGTCGAACCCGTGCTCACTCGCGTCGGACGCGCTGAGGACCAGATCAGACGCTTCGTCGGCGCCCGCGATCCGCAATTCCGGGATCCGGCCCAGGATGTCGGCGAGCCGGGCGGCGAGCGCCGGGTCATCGACGCGGATCGCGAGACGCAGGCCCGCCGCGGGATCGCGAATGCTCAATGTTCCGGCCGATCCCCGATCGTCACCGCCACCTCCAGCGGCGCTCCCCCGCGCCGAACGCCAAGCACGATTTCGGCGCCAATCGGCGTTGCCCGCAGCGTCCGCAGCAGCGCGCCGACATGCGGCATGCGCTGGCCGGCCCAGGACAGGATGATGTCTCCCTGATGCAGGCCGGCGCGCGCCGCCGGGCTGTCACGCTCGATCGCCATCACCATGGCGCCATGGCCACCGTCATCGAGCGGCACGTCTTTCAGACCGACGCCGAGATAGGCGATCTGGACCCGACCGTGCGCGAGCAATTGCTGGGCGACACGATCGATCGTCGCCGCCGGAATGACCAACGTCCGGCCACGCGGGCCGCGCACTGCCATGCCGAAAGCGCTGCCGGCGCCATCCATGGCAAGGCCGCCCTCGGCGCGACGCCGTAGCCGCAGGTCCAGCTCGATCCGGGCATCGATCGTGCCGCCGCGCATCGACTGCCAGGCCGCGCCGACCGCGGCGATGCCGCCGAACGCGATCAACGGCGCGCTATCGGCCGCCGCGACGATCAAGGCGAGCGCGCCCGGCCGGACGGCCATGTCGGCGAGGGCCGCCACCGGTGCCTTCAAACCCTCGACCCGGAGCAGGGCGATATCGGTCGCCGCGTCGCGCCCGATCAGGGTCGCGCTGCGCACCGTGCCGTCGGACTCTTCGATCTCGATCGACCCTTCATCGGCGAGCGTCTCATCGGGAGTGATGACCAACCCGTCGCGCCAGACGAAGCCGCTCGCCAGCGAATGGCGGGACTGGACTTCGACGATCGAGGGCGTGGTGGCGGCGGCGAGGTCGGCGAGCGATGCGGAAAGCTCGGCGAGGGGCGATGCGGTTGTCATGGGAAAATCTCCTGAGCACGGGAGATAGGGTGCCGCCGCGATGTTTCGCTACTGCCCGGTCGGGTAGGCTCGCCCACCCGATTGCCGGTTTGCCTAAGGGCCTTTTTTCGTGCCTGTTTAAACTGGCACGGATCTCCTCGGGTGGCGGCAACGGCCCGATAAGCGCCCACTCTTCGTCCGATACCCCGCCCCGCCGATCGAAAACCAATGGCCTTCAGGATAGTCCCTGCTCATAAAATACGCCCTTGTCGAAGCATGCTCACCACGAAGACCATAATTGGGGCACCAATGGCCCACCTTGAAACAGCGCGATATTCAGCCCGAAGCAGGTAGCCATGAGAACTTATGCAACACGCATCGAAGGTACGTTGAATGCCGACGTCATTCACGGCACGAACCTCAACGACCTGATCCTCGCCAAGGGGGGCAATGACCAGGTCTATGGCGGTGACGGCGACGACGACATTTATGGCGGCGACGGCCATGACTATCTGATCGGCGGGCCCGGCGCCGACTATCTCTTTGGCGAGAATGGCAATGACCGGCTTGACGGCGGCGTGGGCAACGACCGGCTGATCGGCGCGGACGGCAACGACATCCTGTCCGGCGGCGACAATGACGATTATCTCGACGGCGGAATCGGCCATGACCAGATCCTCGGCGATGCCGGCAACGACACCATCTATGCCGGGGACGGCCGCGACTATATCGATGCCGGGTACGGTGATGACATCATCTATGCGGGCGCCGGCGATGACGGGTTCCTCAACGAGATCAATCCGGCGACGGGCCTGCTGACCACCGAAGCAGTGGCCGGCGGCGCCGGCAATGACTGGATCTATGGCGAGGGCGGCGACGACAAGCTGAAGGGCCAGTCGGGCAACGACCATGTCTATGGCGGCGACGGCAATGACCGGGTCGACGGCGGCGACGGCGACAACTGGCTCGACGGCGGCACCGGCGACGACATCCTCTCCTCCGAAAATGGCGTCGACGTCCTGCTTGGTGGCGATGGTCGCGACACGATGGAGGCCGGCGCGGGCAACGATTATATGGAAGGCGGCACCGACGCCGATACGATGAGCGGCGAGGCCGGCAACGACCAGATGTTCGGCGATGGCGGCGACGATTTCATGCTGGGCGGCGATGGCGCCGATCGGATCCATGGCGGCCTGGGCTTCGACAAATTGTTCGGCGAACTGGGCGCCGACCGGCTCTGGGGCGATAGCGGCGCCGACTGGTTCGTGTTCAAGGGCGCCGGTGCGCTCGATGGCGGCGACCGGATCGAGGATTATCAGGACGGGGTCGACAAGATCGTGCTGGAGAAGCTGGGCATTACCGCTTTCAAGAGCGGGGGGAGTGCGGGCAGCGTCTTCGCCCATGATCTGGCGAACGGCGATGTCAGCGTGGATGTCGTCACGTCAGCGGGCGTGGCGTTCAGCATCCAGCTGACCGATACATATGGTACGCTGCATGCGGCCGATTTCTCGGCGGCGGATTTCCTCTTTCTGTGACCGAATTTAATTACGCCACGACACCGTAATCCTGCGGCACTGGAACAATAGCAGAACATATGCGATGATGGCTGGAGCCATCGGAGGGCATATGAGCGACGACAATTGGGCTGTTCCTGACGGGGTAATTGGCAGGCTGGCAGAAGCGGGCCGGCAGTACTCAGCTGCGCGTCCGGCCGGGCTCGAACGTGTGGAGGCTTTCGCAAGGGAGGTGAGGGCGCGAGGGTTTGGAACTATTAGTGAGCAATCCCCCGTTATCGCTGCCGCGTTGGAGCAGGCCAAGCGGGCCAAGCCAGCAGGCACCGCGCGCAGCGTCAGTGATGTCGTAAGCCCGATGATGCGGGCACTCGCGGCAAATAACGAGAAAAGCCGCATGATTTCTGAGCAGATGAAGTTTGCTGAGGATAAATTGAGAAAAACGGCTGCCGAGGTAGACAACGTCGCTCCCGCAAGTTTGCCGTCATGGCACGATATGAAGCTTGTCAATCCATCGGCTAAGACAAATTCCCTTTTAGCTGACCTATCCGATGAGATTTCGCGAGTTACCGACTTGTCAGCAAAGCAGATAGACCTTCAAAATCGGCAGGTTGAGCTTATAAGCCAGTTAGTGACCTCGTTTGCGGAGGGCTCGACCGCTCAGGAAGAGTCTCTGAAACTGGCTCGCCGGGGCACTTGGATTGCTGTCGTGGCAATTGTCATTGGCGCAGCCGTGACGATACTTGTTCCTATATTCACCTAACTCAGAAGCTTTAGACAGCGGGCGCATGTCGGCGTGAGTGGCCGCAATTCCCGCACTTGGGAATTACGGGTGAGTGAGCATAAATCCCTAAATAATAATTCGGTATTGCTGCCCCCGACACCGTGATTGAAACTGGCTGGAAAGCTGCCAATAGCCGCCTTAGTGTCGGCACTTGAGCAGGCCGGATGCTTTCGGCACTCGCATGGGGGGAATGGATGTTACGTATCGGTCTTTTTGTTTTGTCGGCGACCATCGCGGTCCTTGCGGCTGGCTCGGCTAACGCCAGGTCACCCGTTGGCGACGCCTCGCAATGCGAGCTCCACATCTGGCCGACCGAAACGTTTTGGGGAATCCCATACAAGGTCGGGTACATTACCGGGCGGGCGTCGGAGAATCAGATCGTCGGGTCGATGGAAAGCCTCGTCGGACCGTCGGCGCAGCTTGCCGCCTTGCGCGATGCAGACCCGGTTCGTGCGTTGGGGCTGCCGGCGGGCACCCGGATCGTCGAGCATCAGGACGTGCTCGACCGCAAGACGGTCACGAAGATACGGACGCGCCGGGCACAATCCACCTCGCCCTGTTATTCGGAACTGATCGTCCTGCAACACTTCCTGACCGAAGACATCGTCTGGGGCGACCGTTTCGGCTCTGCGTTCATGTTCCGCAATTTCGGCGACAAACCGGAAGTGCGCGGGTCGACCAAGGGTGTGGGCGGTAACAAGCTGAAGGTGCTGACCCTGCCCGAGGCAGCGCGTCCGGCCAACACGGCCGAACTGGTCGCGGCGGCATTGAAGGGCAACTTCCTGGAATTCGCGAAGAATGCGCATCCGCAATCGGCGGCGGGTTCGGCGCGATAGGTCGTTGCGACGTCGTCAGGGCGGAGCTTTTCGTGCCTGTTTAAACTGGCATGGATCTGCGCTCGCGCTTGACTGTCCGTTTTAAAGTTTGAAGCTGCCGCGATCGGCGTAGCCTTTGGGTTCCACCTCAAGTTGTGCAACTTGCGCAAGGCGATGACGACGGCAGGAAAATTGATCTTGCAGACCCTGCATAGAAACCTGGAGCCAGGCACCGTCGCGGCGCTCAAGCCAGCCTGACGCGTAAGCATCTCCAGCTAGAAATCCGGCCCATGCAGCAGCGACCCACTTCTTGCTGTCAGGGGACGGCCAGAAGGCGACGTGAATTGATAACTCATCGTAGCCAGCATCGTTGACTGATGCGATCGCCGGAATTCCCTCGACTTCAAACTCGAACAGATAGGGATTATATCGGCCATACCGATCCGGCTCGTGCCCTGGCCAGCGATTATCGCCAGGACGTATCGTGAATAGCCGCCGATCGATCGCAACATTGATGCCGGCGACCAGCATATTCCTCCACGAGCGCAACCTCGTAGCGCGTGTGTATTTAGTTTGCTTATATCCTGGGGATCTTGTGCGGATGACGCTGTTACCATCTGCATATCGAAGATTGTCGAATATGAGCCAGCGATCGCTGACACCCATTTTTCGACCCGACACCGCAGCAAGTCGAGCAATAAATGCAGCTTCGTTCAGCAATCGATGTTCCGGGTCGTCCGGATCGGACTCTCGGAGTGCCGCTGCCAGCGAGATACTGGTTTTAAAGCCCAGAGCAGCTGCAAGAGCTTCAGACAGGTGCGAAGACTTATCTTTGGGAAATCGGGACGTTAGGGCCCGTTTTACGTCGCGGATACCAGTCTCATTCAGCGGAATCGCTGCCATGGATCGTTTCCTTCACATGCGGTCGATGTCCACGGATTACGCATCGGCCTAGAAGTGAAGGTCGATCAGTTTGCATCATTTATGTCCGCTTTAACCCCGTGGAAGGTCCGGCGAGACTGCCAAACTCAATACTCACTCACCTGGGCTTAACGGTCAAGGGGGGCGGGTGACGGTTCACTGGTCACGACCAATTCGATTCGAATGTACAACGAGTTTTCCGGCGCGCTATATGCCGGCTCCTCTTGGATTTACGGTTTTGCGTGACAGTATAAATCGGCTGAGATCTCTATGGCGGCTAAAGCGCCTCAATTTCGGTCGTTAGTCGCGAGCCGATCGTCACAAAAGCGGTCGTCCAGACCGCTGCCCTCCGAAGGCAGAGGTCACAGGTTCGAATCTTGCTGGTCCGTCAATCTTCGGATCTCGGATAATCGGCGGAAATACTACGGTCGGCAATTGCCCGAGCTCGCAGAAGACGATGCTATTTCAATGGTCGTGTAAGCCGATGTGGCTCTTCAATAAATAAAGCATACAGTCACCATGAAATTTTAACCCAAATTGGACCAAAAAAAATGGCTGCTAAATTGAGTAATAGGTCTAGTCGACCTCCTGACGATTATATAATATCTTTTGCGCACCATGACACTAACCTTGACCCCTATCGCTCACGATGAGCTCTGCCACGGTTCAGAATGGACGGTTGAAAACATAGACCTTTTAGCCGAGCGCGTAGCTCGGGTAGCTTTGGGGCAGTATCGACACATCTTTCAAATTCTTGACGGACTGGCCGTCAATGCGCCGACAACAACTGCGGATCATGGGAAGGACGCGCTTAAAAAGCTCAAACTCGATAAGAACGGGGATGCCTATCAGCGCGATGGCTGGCTATTCCAGGTCATTTCATGGATCGCAGCAAGCCAGAGCAAGCAAGGCGCGATCCTGAAACCGCCACACCCGTTCCATGCTCACAAGGGTTTCGACGGAATCCAGTTGGAAATGGCGGCGGACGGCAAGACCGTGAAAGCGGTCGTGATATTCGAGGACAAGGCGACAGACGACGCGCGGGGCATGATCCGTGAAAAAGTATGGCCAGACATTGTTGATTTGGAAGCCGGCGGCCGCGTGGCGGAACTGACTAGCGAGATCACGAGCATGCTCGAAGTCCAGCAGGCGGCGTTCCCGGGCCTTAATGTCGATGAGGCAATCAACAAATTGTTGTGGCAGGAAGCTAGGCAATATCGCGTCAGCGTCACGATCAGCGACACACACAAGTCAGAACCTAAGCGCAAGAGTCTATTCAAGGACTACGACACGTCTGCACCGGGTGACTTGGTAAAGAGGCGTGCGGAGACAATGCATTTTGACAACATGCGCGATTGGATGACGGATTTCTCATCGCGCGTCGAAGCTCAGATTAAAGCTATCGCGGGGCTGTGAATGTTCGATCCATCAACCTCGGCTTTAATCGCATCATCACCGCCTTTGAACGGCCTGAACGCTGACGAACTTCCTAAGCGATTGACCGACGCATTTGCCGATATTGTGGCAGCGCGGATACGACTTCGAGGTCAGCTAGCCGAAGCGTCAGACGAACTCAAAGAGACGCTGTCAGAGGTTCGGCGGCTCGCGGCGGCGCACGAGGCGTTTGTGGCGCTGCTCCCAGAACGTGACAATCGGAGGGCGGCGGCCTTCGTGGCAGCCTCCGCTCATCAGGTCTGTCTGCTAGGGCAGGATGGGCAACCAAACGCATCGATAGAGTCTTTCATTGATGCTGCCAGCATCGCGCCCGAGGTGTGCGCGACGTTGCTGTTTCTCGTTGCCGAGGCGCATGCGGATGCTGCGGAGGCGGCAAAGAGGATCACGCCCGGCGAAACCGCGACAACGGGTGAGAAGGCCCTTCTGCTAGCGATCAAGTACCTAGCCTTTGGGCGCCTCGCCGCCGTTCGGGCCCTGGCGGTTCCGGGCATCAGTGCCGACATGGATGTTGCCGAGCAAGCCGTGGAAGCTCTTCGGATCGAGCTTCTGAAGGGGGTGAAGGCGCTGGCTAGCCGGTTGACGAGCCGCGTCGATCTGGCGCCAGATCTCGGGGGAATAATCCCGGCGACTGCATATTTCGAGCGCGTGAAAGCGTTGAGCGTCAGCCGCCTGGACGAGCTTGCGGATGAAGGCGATCCCGTTTTCAGCGTGTTTCCCGGCCCGCTCCACCTCGCTAATCTGCTGATCTCCGTAGAACGTGATTTGATTGACAGCGCACTATCCCGGATTCCGACGCCGCAAGGATTGGTTGAGGACAATTGGTGGCAGATCGTGCGCCGCATGGCGCGAAATCGGCCTTTCTTATGGCGAAACCATCGGGAGGCGATTGACCAACTATACCTCGAAAAGGGTGTATCATCAGCGATCAGCTTCCCAACCGGTGGCGGCAAATCGACCCTGGCGGAACTGAAAATTGCAACCGCCCTGCTGCGTGACGAAAAAGTGGTTTTTCTCGTCCCGACACATGCGCTGGTGGATCAGACGACAAAGGCCCTCCAGGCCACGTTCAACACCTTCGACATTGTCGGTGATGCCGACGACGATCTTACGCTGGCGGATGTCATCGTGTTGCCTGAGGTCATCGTTACGACCCCCGAGCGATGCCTAATGCTGATGTCTGTTCAGCCGGAAGCATTCGCTGATCTCGGTTTGGTCGTTTTTGATGAATGTCATCTCCTGCACCCGCGTGATGCTGAGAGAAGCAGACGAAGCGTCGATGCCATGTTGGCTGTTCTGAATCTGACGCTCCTCGCTCCAAACGCTGACCTGCTTTTCCTGTCAGCGATGATGAAGAATGCGGAGGAGTTGGCGGAGTGGACAACGCAGCTAACCGGGCGCGTCTGCCTTGCCCTTAATTTGGCATGGAAGCCCACACGCCAAGTACGTGGGAGCGTCGTTTACGCGGCTGCGGAAATCGGGGAGCTAAACGACCGCCTTAGACAGGCGCGACGGGTTCACCGTACACATGTGAATCCGCCAGTCGCGGTCCGCCGGGAAATGAAGGCAAAGCCCTTCGCCTTTTTTTCGTTGCTCCAGACGTGGGCAACGCAGGATCGCGACGACTACACTCTGCTTCCGCTTTTACCGGAAAGACATTCGCTCTCCACCGGTCGCGCGAAGGGTGGAAGTTGGTATCTGACGCCAAACGGCAATCAGACCAGCGCCGTGCTGGCGGCCGCAGCCGCTGCTGCTAAGCTCAAAACGCTCGTATTCGTTCAAACCACGGTATGGGCGGAGTCGTCCGTCAACGATTTCAGGCAGAAGCAAAATGCACCACCCATTTTGCTCACCGAGGCGGAGCAAGACCTACATCGGCTGGCATCCGAGGAACTTGGCGGCACCGAATATTGTTATCTTCAGCTTGAGGACAACGGCACCTATGCCGGTGGTGCCGCCAGCCATCATTCGATGCTTCTGCGCGAGGAGCGGCAGCTTCACGAATCCTTGTTCAAGCGCCCCGACGGCATCTCCGTCCTTTTTGCTACCTCTACGCTCGCGCAGGGCATGAATTTGCCTAGCCAGCTCGTCATAATTGCCGGTGACTCGCGGTTTGATCCGACCGTGGACAAAATGGCGCAACTTGAAGCGCATGAATTGCTGAACGCAGCGGGTCGCGCCGGACGGGCGGGTGAAGCATCGCAGGGTATGGTATTGGTTGTGCCAAGCCGCGTTGTGGAATTCGATGCGCAGTCGAACCTTATCAATGCGCATTGGCTGACCTTGCAGGCCATTTTCTCGCAAAGCGACCAATGCCTCGTAATCGACGACCCGCTCACCATTCTGCTCGATAAGATTCATGAGGGCGCCGCCGACAGCGGGATGCCCGCTTACTTCCTAAGCAGGGTGCCGCCAGCCGCAGACGATGGTGGCGATGCGCCGATCCGCGCACTGCTCGGTCGATCCTTCGCGGCGTTCCGAGCGCGGAAACGGAACGATGAAGCTTGGGTGGAAAGCCGGATCGCGGCTGCGTTCGAGGCCCGGAAGCAGTTGGAGCCCGAGGCGGACAAACAATGGCTCGAAAGGGTGGCGGGCCTAACAGGCGTATCGGTGGAGCTGCTTGGAGAAATAGCAGCGATTTTCGAAAAACCTGAAGCTTACGCTACCTCATTGGATGCCATCGAACATCTCATAGCGTGGATGGAATCGAAGCCCGAGTATCTGCTTGATCTGCTGAGACCGGAGAACGTCGAAGGCTTATTCGGCGGGGTCTATGCCGCTCTGACGAGCGACAAGGCGAAGGGCGAGATGGCGTTGCCTGTCATACGCGACATGCTAAAATTGTGGATGTCAGGTGAGCCGCTGAACGAAGTTGAGCAAGCCTATCCGGGCGGCGGCGATGCTAAGCATTGCGAATATTCGAGACACTTCATGCTCAGGTTGGTGCCTGATCTCGCTTTCGTCGCTGGCCTACCGGGTCGTATCCTGACCGCGCAGGCGGCAAAGGATGGAGCGGAGCCTAAGATTCCTACCGTGTTGGCAACTTTAGGGGCCGTCGTCCGAGAAGGCTGCGACAGTGCAGAATGTCTCGCTGCCAAGCGAAACGCTGGCGCGAGTGTTTCGAGAGTTGCGGCGCGGGCGAGATACGAGACGTTGATCCCATATCTGAATGCAGGTGACCCGTTTGAAACTTTCGAGGACACGAGAGACCGCATCAGAGGCATCGAGGCTTTGCTGAGCTTTTTAAATGATGACGATGATTGACGGGCGTTACCTTCGGCCCGTGCTCTAGGCGAGCGGGGCCCCCCGCGAACCTTTCAGTCTCGGTCTATTCCGGGCTGCGGCCACCGATTTATAGCTGCTTTTGCATATCCGCTGCTAACAGCAGCCTGGCCGCAGAGGGTGTAATTCCAGACCCTCTCGGTGTAAACGAGATGCTCTCGTTTGAACGTCTGTTCCGGCGATATTCTGTCCGAAAGCCATCAATCCGAAATCGGCCCAGAACGAGCCCTCAACCACAGTTCCTCGCCGCGGCTGCGGTCTCCCCTCTGACATCTCCTGCAACCCTTGGGCGGCAGCCATAAGCCCAACAAGAGCCCGTCACGAGTCTCGTGGTCGTGTCGCCTATAATGCTGCCACCTTGCCCCAAATTATTGATAATGACATTGACTCGCAATAGCGACAATCATACGAGCCGCGCTTCCCGATCGCATCTTGGAAGGCTCGTCGATGACCATTGCCCGCAGGCACCTCGCTCTCTCCGCTGTGTTGGCGCTTGCCTGGAGCCATCCGGCCTGGGCGGCGGGGCCTGAGGAGGAGGGCGACGATCAGGCGAAGCCGGAGATCGTCATCACCGGCACGCTGGCGGCGAACCAGAGCGCGTCGTCGACCGGGCTGCCGCTCACGCTGCGCGAGACGCCGCAATCGGTCACCATCATCGACCGCAGCCGGATCGACGATTTCGCGCTGACCAATATCAACGATCTGCTCGACCAGGCGGTCGGGATCAATGTCGAGCGGGTCGAGACCGACCGCACCTATTTCAACGCGCGCGGCTTCGACATCACCAATTTCCAGGTCGACGGGATCGGCCTGCCGTTGCTGTGGGGGCTGCAATTCGGCGCGCTCGACACGGCGCTATGGGATCGGGTCGAGACGGTGCGCGGCGCCAATGCGATCATGACCGGGATCGGCAACCCGTCGGCGACGATCAATTATGTCCGCAAGCGGCCGACTGAAGACTTCCAGGCCTCGGCCTCGGTCATGGCGGGGTCATGGAACCAGTTGCGCTTCGAAGGCGACGTGTCGGGGCCGCTCGACGCCTCGGGCAATGTCGCCGCGCGGCTGATCTACGCGCACGACAATCGCGATTCCTGGCTCGACTTCAACCACGTCAACCGCAACGTCTATGGCGGCATCATCTCGTGGAAAGTCACGCCGCGGCTGACCGCGACCGCCGGCTATACGCGGCAGGAGAACCATGCCGACGGGGTGATGTGGGGCGCGTTGCCGCTGACCTATAGCGACGGGACGCGGATCGATTATCCGGTCTCGGCCTCCACCTCGGCGCCCTGGACCTATTGGAACGTCACCGATCAGAGCGCGTTCGGCGAACTCGCCTACGATCTCGGCGGCGGCTGGTCGGCGAAGGGCGTGTTCACCTACAAGCGCTTCGAGGAAGAGGCGAAGCTGCTCTACGCCTATAATTTCCCCGACCGCGCGACCGGGCTGGGCGTCGCGGGCATGTCGGGCATCTATCCCTCGGCCTATAATCAGTATCTCGGCGATTTCTACGCGTCCGGCCCGTTCAAGCTGTTCGGCCGCCAGCACCAATTGGCGTTCGGCGTCTCGACCGCGCGCTCGCATGGCCGCGAGTGGGAGAATTTCTCGAGCGACGCGATCACCTTCCCGGCGGTCGGCGACTGGGGCAAGACGATCGTCCCCGAACCGAGCTATCCCGGCGCCTATCTCGCCGCCGATTACACCGACCGGCTGACCCGCGCATACGGCGCCGCGCACCTCAATATCACCGATCGGTTGAAGGCAGTGGTCGGCGCCAGCGCGATGTGGCTGAAGTCGACCGGCATTTCCTATGGCGCCGACCAGTCGCGCGACGCGCACGCGGTCAGCCCCTATGCCGGCGCGGTCTATGACCTGACCGGGAACGTCTCGCTCTATGCGAGCTATACCGACATCTTCAATCCGCAGACCGAAGTCGACGTCAACAACCGCAAGCTCGATCCGGCGCGCGGCAGCAGCATCGAGGGCGGGATCAAGAGCGAGTGGTTCGGCGGCAAGCTCTACGCCACCGCGTCCCTGTTCCGCGCCAAGCAGAAGGGGCTGGCGTCGGCGATCGGCGCGTTCGGCGATCCCAACGGGCCGTGCGTCAACGGGCCGGTCGGCGGCACCTGTTATGCCGGGGTCGACACCACCTCGCGCGGGTTCGAGATCGAGATTGCGGGCAAGGTCACCGACAATTGGCGAGTCAGTGGCGGCTATACTGGGCTGGAGATCGAGGATCAGGCCGGCAACCCGACCCGCACGTTCCTGCCGACCAAGTCGCTCAAATTGTCGACCACTTATACGGTGCCGCGGCTCAACGATCTCAAGCTCGGCGCGCAGCTGCGCTGGCAGAACGCGATCCGCTACGCCGATGCCACGGTGCAGAATATGGGCGTGGTGACCGGCGACGTCCTGCTGCGCCAGAATAGTTATGCCGTGCTCGACCTGATGGCCGGCATCCGGCTGCTCGATCACGTCCGTGCGACGGTCAATGTGCGCAACGTCACCGACACCAAATATCTCGCCAGCCTGATGTGGGGGCAGGCTTATTACGCCGCGCCGCGCAGCGTGGCGGTGACGATCGGGCTCGATTTCTGATGGCGGCGCGTGCGGTCGATCGGCGCGGCTGGCGCTATCGCGGCAATGTCGCCGCGCGCGTGCTCGCGGCGACGGTCGGCGCTTATGGCGTCGCCTCGTGCCTGGCGATGGCGGTCGCGCGATTGGGCGCGGGCGGGCGGATCGACGCGGTGATCGCGGGGACCTTGTGCGCCTATCTCGCGGTGCCGGCGGTCGCGATCTGGGCGTTCCTCGCGCGCGGCCCATGGCGAGCCTGGGGCGGGGTGATCGTGCTGGCCGTTTTGTTCGGCGGGCTGGCCTGGATGATCGGGCCGCCGGCGCGATGAGCGCGATCCGCGAGGGGATGCGGCAGGTCATGGCCTGGCTGCACGGCTGGACCGGGTTGGTGCTCGGCTGGGTGCTGTTCGTGATGTGCCTGGCCGGCACGATGAGCGTGTTCAAGCCCGAGATCAGCCGCTGGATGCGCCCCGAGGCGACCGCCAGCGCGGGGCGGGTCGAGGCGATCGCGGCGGCGACCAACTGGCTGGCGAGCAACGCGCGGGGATCGACCGGCTGGTATTTGACCGCGCCCGACGATCGCGCCAACAATGTCGAGGCGACCTACGACCATGGCGGCGAGTATGTCGCACGCGCGCTCGACCCGGTCAGCGGCGCCCCTGTCGCGCGCGAGACTTTGGGCGGAGAGTTCTTCTACCGGCTCCATTTCGAGCTTCAATTGCCGTATCCCTGGGGGCGCTGGCTGGCCTCGATCGCCGCGCTGGCGATGCTGACCGCGCTCGTCACCGGGATCATCGCGCATCGCCGCATCTTCCGCGATTTCTTCACTTTTCGCCCGCGCAAGGGACAACGGTCCTGGCTCGACGGGCACAATGCGCTGGGCGTGCTGGCCTTGCCGTTCCATCTGATGATCACCTTCAGCGGGCTGGTCACGCTCGCGTCATTGAACATGCCCTGGGGGATCGTCGCCAATTACGGCAACGACCTGGCGGCGGCGTTTCACGACCTCACGCCGGGTGCAGTCGACCGGCCGGCGGCGGGGCGTCCCGCGACACTGGCGCCGATCGCGCCAATGCTGCGCGAGGCCGAGCGACGGTTCGGCGGCGCGCCGTTCTCTCGCGTATCGCTGGCCAATCCCGGCGACGCCGCGTCGGTCGTCACCGTCTATCGCAGCGACGCCGCGCAGATCGGCGCGACAATGGCCGAGGTCAGTTTCGACGGGCCGAGCGGCCGGGTTATCGGCGCGTGGAGCGAAGCGCGGCCGGCGGTCGGCACCTATGCGGTGATCTATGGCCTGCACATGGGCCGGTTCGCGAATGGCGTGCTGCGCTGGCTCTATTTCCTCGGCGGCGCGATGCTCACGCTGGCGGTGGCAAGCGGGATGATCCTGTGGGTGGTCAAACGCCGCGAGCGCGCGCCGTTGTCGCTGGCGAACCGGATCGTCGAGCGGTTCAATGTCGGAATCATTGCCGGGGTGCCGATCGGCGTCGCCGCCTATCTGTGCGCGAACCGGCTGCTGCGGGTCGGCCTGATCGATCGCGCGCAACAGGAAGTGACGATCGCGCTCGATGCCGCCGGAATCGCGCTTCTCGCTGCACTCGCCGTGCCGCCGCGGCTGGGTTGGCCGCTGCTGCTGGGAGTCCTCGCGCTGCTGTGTTTTGCCGCGCCGGTGGTCGGGGGCGGGCTATCCTACCTCTCGCAAGCATTGGGCCGAGGCGATGCGGTGCTGCCCGTGGCCGACGCGCTGCTCATCGGCGTCGCCTTGGCCGCCTCGGTCGGCGTGCGGACTGTAACACGCCGGCGGTCCGATACTCGTCGCACCGTGCGGGCGAGGGCGATCGCATGACCTTCGCGATGATCGAATTCCTCGGCCTCTATCTGCTCGCCGCCTCGATGCATTCGCATCGCGGCGTCCTGCTCGGCGGCTGGCGGAGCATCGCCACGCCCCGCGCGACCGTGATCCTTGGCTGGTCGCTGCTGGCGCTGTCGTTCGCACTTGCCGTCGCGGGACATCGGCCGACCGATATTGTCACCTGGTTCGGGCTGCTGCCGTTGGCGTGCGGCGCGATCCTACTCGGCCTGAGCTTCGCCCCCCATCTGATCCGCGCCTTCGTCGTCGCCGGACTGGCCGGCGGCCTGGCCGCGATGGTCCTGCACTGAGGGGGCGGGGACTAGGCTATTCGTCCCGTCACCCTCGAGAATGCGCTGGCCCGGATCTCCGCGGCCTCCCCGTCAGGCGTCGCCCGGAATGGGCGCCTCCGGGTTGATGAGCCCCGCGCGGCGCAATTCCGCCCAGAAGTCCGCAGGCACAATCTCGTTCAGCGCGGCGCTGTCCTCGGCGATACGGCTCGGGCGGCTGGCCCCGGGAATCACTGCCGCAACCGCCGGGTGGGCAAGCGAGAATTGCAGGCCCGCCGCCTTCATGCTGATGCCATATCGATCGGCGATCGCCTTGATCCGCGCGACCTTGTCGAGGATCGCGGGCGTTGCCAGCGCATATTCGAAGTTCGGGCCGCCGACGAGCGCACCCGAACTGTACGGGCCGCCGACGATGATACCCAGGCCGCGCGCCTCGGCCTTGGGCATCAGCCGCTGGAGCGCGCGATCATGGTCGAGCAAAGTGTAGCGGCCGGCGAGCAGCGATCCGTCCGGGTGTGGCCCGTCGAGGTCGAGTAGCAGCTCGATCGGCTCGACCCTGTTCACGCCGAGCCCCCAGGCCTTGATCACCCCTTCGTCGCGCAAGCGGTCGAGTGCCTTGAACGCCCCCTTGCGCGCACTCTCGAACATCGACAGCCATTCGTCGCCATAGAAATCCTGCGCGACGTCATGGACCCAGACGATCTCGATGCGGTCGGTCTTGAGGCGCTTCAGGCTATCCTCGATCGAGCGCAGCGTCGCGCCTTCCGAATAATCGTTCACGATGCGGTTGGGGCGACCATATCTGAACACGTCGCCCTTCTCGCCAAGATCGCGCGCGCTGACGTCCTCGACCTCGTCGAGGATGATGCGACCTACCTTGGTGCTGATGATATAGTCGTCGCGCGGACGTGCGGCGAGCGCTTCGCCCATGCGAATCTCGGCCAGCCCCGCTCCGTAGAAGGGCGCATTGTCGAAATAGCGGATGCCGTCGTTCCAGGCGGCATCCACCGTCGCGAGCGCTTCGTCTTCCGGAATGGCGCGGAACATGTTGCCGAGCGGCGCGGCGCCGAATCCGAGCCGGCTTGGAAGGATCTGCTTGAGAGACATGGTTTCGCTCCTTTCTGCTGCGGCGGTCGGGGTCCTGGAAGCCGCTCGAACATTGCTCCTTTCGCGAGAAAGGCCGCCTCTTTCATCCGCCGGGCGACGAGATTTGAGCGAGATGTTGCCGAAGAGCATTGATGGTTTCGAGTAACTCGACCAGGCTGGGCATCTCACTTGAACCGTGGCGCCCTGAAGCTGGCCCAGTCGCACGGACCGGCGCGATGAAGCGATAGCCTCTACCGACGACGGTCGCGATAAACCGCGGCACGCAAGGATCGTCATCCAGGGCTCGCCGCAGGCCAGCGACATTCACCTTGAGATTGGTTTCTTCGACATAAACGTTGGGCCAGACCCGTGAAATCAGCGTGCGCTTGTCTATCAGTTCGCCCGGTTTCTCGACCAGAGCCGTGAGGATGTCGAGGGCGCGCCCCCCGATTCTGACCCGCGCCTTCCGCTTCAGCAGTAACTGCTGTTCCGGCCGTAGGAGGAACGGGCCGAATGCATAGCAGCGTTGAGCCAGCGCGGCTTGGTCAAAATTGGATGCGTGCTCCGGTGAACGAGTCATCCCAAGAAGAGCTTCGGTAGCGGCAATGGTCGGCATTTCGACACTCCTCAGGGCTCGGCGCGTAGCTGACCAGTCGGCATCTGGCCCGTCACTGGAGTGCGTTCGACAGTGGCGCCCTATCCGACAGCGGCAGAATAAGCTTCGGCCCTAACATCGGTCCATGGCCCCAAACCGGGGAAGCCAGAATACCCATTTGAGTGACAACACATGTCTGGCGCATGAGGTCAGCGACCAGTTGAAATTGCTTCCGGTCGATAGATCGTTGATAGAGCGGCTAGAGCTCGATGATCCCTCGCTTGGCGGCAACCGTCACCGCATGCGTTCGGTCTGAGACCCCGAGCTTAGCGAAGATGCGCTTGAGATGCGCCTTCACCGTGTCCTCCGAGATGCCTAGCCTCCAGGCGATCTGCTTGTTCGGATTGCCGGCCGCCACAAGCGAAAGTATCTCGATTTCGCGTTCGGTCAGAGCTTCGCCGATTGCGTGCACCGCTATCTGCGTCGCGACTTCCGGAGGGATATGGCGTCCGCCGCCATGCACTGCGCGGATCGCGTCGATCAGATCAGTTCGCATCGCGCTCTTGAGCAAATAGCCGTTGGCGCCCGCCTTGAGCGCACGCAACGCCTTCGCATCGCCGACATACGTTGTGAGCACCAGAATACGGACCTGCGGATGTTGTCTGCTGATCGTCTGGATGGCTTCGACTCCGTCCATGCCGGGCATTTGGAGATCCATCAGCACCACGTCGGGGTTGGCCGTCTCGATCGCGGCGATCGCAGCGGCGCCGTCACCAGCCTCCGCGACCACGACCATATCGGGCTGCCGCTTGATCGACCCGACGACCCCGTCGCGCAGCATCGGGTGATCGTCTACGATCATCACGCGGATGGGATTGGCGGCTACTGAGTCATCCATCGCTGCGTTCCCTCGCGAACCAACGCCGCCAGGCTAGCCCGATCGAACGGGGTTTGTCGGCATGGGCAATGCCGGCCCCGACCGTCACTTCGACTAGCGTACCAGTCGCTCGGACTTAGCCCCTTCGCCCCACGCGCGTCGACAGCCAGCACCTGCTTAAGGTCGCCACGCTACCAGAATTAACCCCGCTTCACGGAGATGAACAACCGCATGCCGCCTCGCGACACACTATGTCATTCACCGTTGCGCTTCCCCGCGGACCAACGCCACCAGGCCAGCCATGTCCGCCGAGGTCTGTCGGCATAGGCGATCTCGGCACCGACCTTTATTTCCACTAGCGTCCCCCCGGCCGGATCAGGTGTAATGGCCAGTCGTCCGGCGATCTTCTTCGCCCGCTCGCGCATGCCTACCAGCCCAAAATGGCCAGCGACACCGCCCTGGGCGACGATCTCCGGTGCGATACCGATCCCATCGTCGATAATACGCAAGACAAGTGCTTCGACGCCGTAAGTAATGGTGATCGAGACTTTGCGCGCGTGCGCGTGTCGGGAGACGTTGAACAATGCCTCGTCCGTCATACGCAGCAGTTCATCGGCAATTGCCGGGTAAATTTCCCGTTGCGGCCCCTCGACGCCCACACGAATCTCGATCTTGTCGGGCAGCAGGAGCCGCTCGGCAGTCCGGGTGACAACGTCGGACAGGCTCCGGGCTCCGCTCCATCGGCGCAACTCGTGAATGCGGTCGCGCCCTTCGACCACGACGGCGTCTGCGCTGTCCAGCGCGTCCAGCATATCGCGATGCGCTGAATGACTTGCAGTTATATCCTGCGCGATATTGCTGAAGCGCATGATCAGCCCCTGCACGCCCTGCAGCAGGGTATCGTGCAGCTCGCGCGCGATGCGGTCGCGCTCGTCCAGCCGCTCGTCCATCCGCGCCCGGATGCGCTCGGCGACGGCGCGCAACCGCAGCGAGTAGCTGAGCCACAGCAGCGCCAGCGCCAGAGTCCCGCAAAGCAGGTAGAATGGCCAGCTCTGGAAGAAAGTCGGCGGGATTTCGAACTCCAGTGTCGCGCCCCGTCGATTCCATACGCCGTCATCGTTCGCCGCCATGAGGCGGAACTTGTAACTGCCCGGCTTGAGCCCGGTGTAGAAGGCCTCGCGGCGCGCGCCCGGGTCGACCCAACCGTCGTCCACGCCTTCCAACTGGTAACGGAACCGCACGCGCGAAGGCACGGAAAGGCTCGGCGCGGTATACTCGATCTGGAGATTGGACGTGCCCTTCGGTAGTTGAATGGGCGTAGCGGCTGCATAGATCCGGCCCCCGGAAACCAGGGACTTGATGATCACTGGCGGTGGGAGCGAATTGAAGGAAAGCCGCTTGGGGTCGATCCAGGCGATGCCGAGCCTCGTCACGAACCAGAGACGCCCGTCGGACGCCTCCATCGCCGTTTGCGACGAGGAATCCTGCTGCGCCACGCCGGGCATCCCGTCGTCGCGATCGAACACCCGTGCCTTCAGCGGGCGGCCGATATGCGCGAACGCATCGTCCAGGTCGGCGCGCTCGATCTTGACCACGCCGGCCACCGTGTTGAGCCACAGGTCGCCTTCGGACGTCTCGACGATCCCGGCTGTCCGGCTCAAATACGGGTGCACGTCCGATCGGAGGGTGGCGAAGCGCCGCCCGTCGAACCGCGCCAACCCGAAGTCGCCGCCCGCATAAACATGCCGTCCCCGTACGGCCATCACCACGACGGTTCCAAGCGCTAGATCTTGGCGTGCGGAAAACACCCGACGGGCAGAGCCATCGACCATCTCGATGCGGTCGCCTCCCGCGATCCAAACACGCCCGACCGCATCGCGGAGCACCTGCGTCGGCGGAATGCCTGGTGTCGCGAGGCGGGGCTCGGGTGCCCATCCTCGACCCTTCCGGCAAAAGGCCCCTTCCACCGACGAGACGCAGATACGACCCGGCGCGACCTCGAAGAGAGCAAACGGCCTGCCTTTCGCCCACGGCAACGGCACGTCCCGGATCGTGGTGCCCGACAGAATGCCCAGCGTTCGGTCCGTGCCGATCCAGATGCGGGACAGCGCATCGGTGTGCAGGATCAATGGCCGCCGGGGAAATCGGGCCACCTTCCGGGCGACAGCCTCCGGGGCTGCTCTGAAGAGGGTGTCGTTCGATGTCACATACATCGAGCCGGCGGGACCCGGTGTGATCCGGAAACCATTTCGCGAATCCATTGGCAACCCGGTGGCGACCACCGCGCTGGTCTGGCGAAACTGGTCGAGACCGAGGTTCGTCCCCACCCAGACATTGCCTTCACGATCCTCCAGGATCGGGTTTGCAAGGTTGGACGTTAGGCCGCGCTCCAAGCCGAACCGCTCTCTTTCGCCATTAACGACACGCGCACCGCCTCCCAAGCCGACGCCGCCGAGACGAAAGACGCCGCCACTTCCGTAGGTTCCCCAAAGGCTGCCGCGTCGATCGAACAGGATGCTCTCCGTTCGCGGATTGCCGGCCATCGGCGGCACGATCCATGTCGGCGGGGCTTGGACAGGCGAGGGCGCGATGCGCTGGAGTCCGGGTCGGGCGCCTGTGGTGAGCCAGATCGCGCCGTCGGGCGACTGTTTCAACTTTGGTCTGTCCGATGCCGAGGCGGCGATGCGCGAAAAGCGAACGGCACCCGGACGGAGCACCGCGAGTTCGCCACCGGCCGCTATCCAGACCGATCCGTCGGCCGCACCCAGGACGCTGGTTGCCGCACCCGTGGCTACCCCGCGGGAACGACCGAAAATCTCCCATCTATCCTGACGAAAGCGCGCGACTCCGCCTCTGTCATCCTCGCCCAGGGCCGCCCAAATCCCGCCTGCGCGGTCCTCGGACAGCTCCAGTACAGGGACCGGCGGGAGGCCCAGGTCGAACGTGGCGAGGTGGCCCGCGCGCAGTCTCGCCACGGCGCCCGATGCAAAACCGATCCAGAGGTCGCCGGAGCGGGTGGCAAGCAGTGAATTGACGTTGAGCGAGGGGAGGTTCTCGCCCTTGACCGGTCGGAACTTCTCGAAACTCGCTCCGTCGAACCGGTAAAGTCCGCCTCCCGTGCCCAGCCAGAGGTAGCCGTCGTGCGACTGGGCGAGAGCCCAGATCTCCGGCGGAGCTCCGTCTCTCGACGTCCAGGCAGTATGCCGCAATTGTTGCAGGCCGCGCTGCCCATCCGCGGCCCACGCGCCGCCCAGGCTTGCAAGGGCGGGCGCAAGCATCCCCAGCAGGAGGTATTTCCCAGCGGATGGCATGCGCCATATTTCACCCAAAGCGGACGCAGTGTCACGCTGGAGCAGGGGGAGACTGGCAAGGCCGGCGGCTTTGCCGTCCGTGACGCCCGCGCCGGTTCCACCAGGCGCGTTGCGGCGGCGGTGGCAAAGGGGAAGCAGGCGCCGCGCGATTTCACGCCATGCCGGCGGAAAACGGCGGCCGGTAGCGAGCTATGTTTCGCGCAGGAAGCTTCGCACGATCGCGTTATACGCTTTGGGCTGCTCGCACATCGTCAAGTGAGAACAACCCGGCATCACCACTAATCTGGCCCGGCCGGACACGCCGTCCCGTATGGTCTCATGGCAGTCGAGCGTAATCTCGTCGAACGCTCCGGTGGTGAGCAGTAGCGGGTGGGTGATCGCCTTCAGGTCCGCGCGCCGGTCCCAGTCCTTGATCTTGCCCACGATCGTGAACTCGTTGGGGCCATTGAGGACGCGGTAGGCGATCGATTTGGATAGCGCGTCGAAAGAGGCCAGCGCATCCGGCGTCGGCGGCGTGCGCAGCACGAACGCGTCGTAGAAGCGCTGGGCGAGCGCAGCATATTCCGGCGTGTCGGTCTTTCCAGCCTGCTCCAGCGCGCGGATCTTGGTGCCGAAGCCGTCAGGTAGCGAGTCGATCCGCCGCTGCATGCCGGCGATAACCTGGGGCAGGCTCGCCAGCGCACCGCCCAGGATCACCTTCTCGACGCCCTTACCGCGCCCCTGGCAAAGATACTCGATCGCCAGCAGCGTTCCCCAGGAGTGGCCGAACAGGATGACCCGGTCGAGACCCAGTGCGGCTCGGACCGCGTCCAGCTCCTCGACCGATCGTTGGATCGTATAGACGCTCTCGTCGCTCGGCGCATCGGCCTTGCCGCACCCAAGCTGGTCGAAGAAGATGACCGGCCGCTCGTCCGCCAACGCCTGCATCGACAGCAGATAATTGTGGGCCGCGCCCGGTCCGCCGTGGAGCGTCAGGAGCGGCGTTCGTTTGCCGGATCCGAAGCGACGCCAATAGATCCGGCCGCCCGGTACCGGCGCAAATCCTTCAGCGCTGGGAATGCCCGCTGCCCGCGCGAAGCGCATGGCAGGGAACAACCCGGCCCCGAGCAATGCCGTCCCGCCCTGAACGGCTGCCCGTCGGCTAATCTTCCTGACCATCTTCGCGAATCTCCGTTCCGCACGCCTCAGGCAACCGCGACCGCTTTGAGGCTCAAGGCCCGGCGGTCGGCCAGCGCGCCGACGTTATGGCTGTCTCGATCCTCATTAATAATGGGTCTGCACCCTAAATCCCCAAATCTCGACCATCGGGATGGAGGAGAGATGTCGTCACGACCTGATGAACGAGAGCAGGTCGGGGTTGAGGACATCCGCATGGGTGGTCAGCATGCCATGGGGGTAGCCGGGATATGTCTTCAGCGACCCGTTCTTGAGCAGGTCGACCGCACGGGGCACCGAGCTTGCGAACGGGACGACTTGATCGGCCTCGCCATGCATCACCAGCACCGGCACGGTGATTGTCTTGAGGTCTTCGCTATAATCTTCGAGCCAGGAGGAGACGGTCGCGTAGTGCGCGAGAGCGCCGCCGGCCATGCCCTGGCGCCACCAGTTCGCGATGACTGCCTCCGAAGGCTCGGCCCCATCGAGATTATAGCCATAGAACGGGTTCTCAGGGACAAAACGGAAGAACTCCGCCCGGTTGCCGAGCACGCCTGCCCGGATAGCTTCGAACCATTCCGGCGGTTGACCGGACGGGTTTTCCTCGCTCCGGTACATGTTCGGCGTCAGCGAGGCGACCAGTACCGCCTTTGCTACGCGTTCCTGATGACGAGCGACATAGCGCGCCACCTCACCGCCACCGGTCGAGTGTCCGATATGGATCGCGTCGCGCAGGTCGAGATGTTCGGTCAGGGCCGCGAGGTCGGCAACCCAATGGTCCATGTCATTGCCGGTGCTGGGCTGGTCGGACCGGCCATGGCCGCGCCGGTCGTGGGCGATCACCCGATAGCCGTGCTGAAGGAAGAACGTCATCTGGGCATCCCAGTCGTCTGCCGACAGCGGCCAGCCATGGCTGAAGACGATCGGCTGACCCGATCCCCAATCCTTGTAGAAGATGTTTATTCCGTCTGGAGTCGTGATCGTGGCCATTGTTCGGTTCCTTTAGATTTATCTTCCTGCCTATCGTTCGAATCTCTGTCTCTCCCGCCTCAGGCAACCGCCACCGCCTGAAGGCTCAAGGCTCGGCGGTCGGCCAGCGCGCCTACGTTCGCGCGATAATGCTGAAAATGCGGAGACGCCTGATGCGCCGCGGCCGCATCGGCATCGACATAGAGTTCGTCGATCACGAAG
>Ga0070678_100000058_pt1 | contig 40151 bp, 48 predicted proteins | sample KBSM73metaG_FD_65647 | JGI IMG/M metagenome (GOLD analysis project Ga0070678, IMG submission 65647) | Miscanthus rhizosphere microbial communities from Kellogg Biological Station, Michigan, USA - KBS M7-3 metaG | ecosystem: Host-associated > Plants > Roots > Rhizosphere > Soil ...
GGGATGACTGCGGGGAACTACACTAAAGCCAGTTTCACCAATGCGTCGATCAACAGCGATGGCTGGTTCAACACCACTACCGGAAGATATACGCCGCAAGTCGCGGGTGTCTATTCAATGACATTCACGGCAGCGAGTGCCGTGGGGCTTGTGACAGGCTCGATCTACGAAAGCTGCCAGCCCGCGATACACAAAAACGGCTCTGCGGTGGGCAACCGCCTGAAGAACGGCACGTACATACAAGCCACCAGCATGCAGAGTGCTATCGTTATGATCTGCCAAACCTTCGTCGCCATGAACGGTTCGACCGACTACCTCGAACCGTATTTGTATCTGCCGACAGGTGTCACAACGATGCAGGGCGCTACGCTCAATACGCAATTCAACGGCTTCAGGGTGGGGGCATAACGATGCCATTTGATTTCCCCACGTCCCCCGCAGTCGGCACTGTCTCAGGCAACTACACGTGGGACGGCGAGAAGTGGATAACGGCGGGAGGCGGTGCCGACGTTGCGCTGCGCACCGAATTGCAGGAACAGGATCGCTTGGTGGGTTCGGCTGTGCCGTTGACAAGCGCGGTCAACGCCGAGATTTGCAAGGTGACGCTGCAACCGGGCGAGTGGGAATTGTGGGGCAACATCGTGCTTGCGCCGGGTGGCGGCACCACCGTCTCCAAGATTTTAGCTTTCATCACTACTGTCGTGCCGCCATCCGAACCGGCAGGGTCTAACTACGGCGCGTCGGTGCTGATGAACTATTCTTCGTCGGCATCCAATGACATCACGTTGGCTGGCAGCCGGTTCATCACCGTCACGGTGCCGACCGTTGTCTACCTGTCGGCGCGCGTTCACTTCGCCGTCTCAACGATGGGGGTCTACGGCTATCTTGGTGCAAGGCGACGCTACGTTACGGGCGGTCTCACCACTGCTGTTCAGAAGAAGAACTACATCATCAACGGCGCGATGCAGATCAGCCAAGAGAACCCCCTGATCGCCGTTACAGCGAACGCCGCCTATCCTGTTGACCAGTGGATGCTCGGCTTCATCAACGGAGGCACGCAAACTGCGCAGCAGGTTGCAAGCCTTACACCCGCTGGCTCGCCAAACCGGCTGCGCGTCACTGCGACGGTGGCTGACGCCGCCGTGGCTGCGACTGATTATCTCTATGTTCGCCAAGGCATCGAAGGGCTGCGGATAGCGGACTTGCGGTCGGGCTTGGCTTCAGCCAAGACGATCACGATCCAGTTTGGCGTGAAGGCCCCTGCCGGGACTTACTCCGTCAACCTGTACAACACCACGGCTGCCCGCTGTTACGTCGCCGAATACACGATTGCTGCGGGCGAAGCCAACACCGACGTCGTGAAGTCAGTCACCATCACTCTCGATCAAACCGGCACTTGGGCCACCGACAACACGGCGGGGCTCTTTGTTGGTTGGACGCTGATGTGCGGCACGACGTACCAGCAGGCTGCCGGGTCTTGGGTGGCCGCGACCAAGTTCGGCTCGCCCAACCAGTTCAACTTCATGGGCACCGCTGGCAACGTCTTCGAACTGTTCGACGTGTCGGTGACGGAGGGCACCACTGCACCTGCGTTTGTGGTACCGGATTATCCGACCGAACTCGCAGCGTGTCAGCGTTATTACTACACGACCTACGAGCCGGGGGTGGTGCCGGGAACGATAACGAATGTCGGCGCGGAACAGATAAACATTACGATGAGCACGGCAATAGCTGGCGCGCATGGTCGATCCCTCAACTGGAAGGTTAAAATGCGTGCTGCACCTGTCGTCGTAAGCTATTCATCGGCTACTGGCGCGATCAACAAGATACGGGATCAAGCTAACGGCACCGAAGCTACCCCCATTCTGCTCGATCCAAGCACGAACGGCATCCGGTTCTGGGGTGGCACATCAACTGCTGCAACTGCTGGACCAAATTTTATCGGCCACGTCACTGCTAATGCGAGGCTGTAGTGGTTGATGGAGCCAGAAATTGGTTCAGACAAAACTCGACGCTGATCTACTTCCTGATCGCGCAGTTCATCGCGCTTGGCGCGGGCGGCGCGAGCATGCTGGCCTACATGGTGAAGCTGGAGACCCGCGTGTTCACGATGGAGCATCGCGGTGCCGAGTACACCGTGGCGCGCATGGAGGAGATGAAGCTGAAGATCGCCACGCTGCAACAGGCCACGGAGAAGAACGAGGACAGCATCAAGCGCATCGTTGACGTGATGACGCGCGAACTAGGGAAGAAACCGCCATGAAGATCGCCATCAGTTCGGGACACGGCAAGTATGTCCCCGGGGCCTGCGGCATCCTGATCGAGCACGACGAGGCGGTGCTGATGGTCGCGGCCCTCGGCAGAGAACTCTCGCGCCGCGGCGTCGGCGTCGTGACCTACGAAGACACCATCAGCCAGACGCAAAGCGAGAACCTCGACCGGCTCGTCGACTGGCACAACGCGCAGGGCCCGCACGATCTTGATATCTCCGTGCACTTCAACGCCTACGAACAAGTCACCAAGCCGATGGGCACCGAGGTGCTCTACGTCACGCAGCAGGCGCTGGCTGCCGAAGTCTCAGCGGCTATTGCCTCCTGCGGCTTCATCGACCGGGGCCCGAAAAAGCGCACCGACCTCGCGTTTCTCAACGGCACCATCGAGCCCGCGATACTCATCGAAGTCTGCTTCGTCGACAGCGAGGCCGACGCCGAGATCTACGAAGAACAATTCGACCAGATCTGCGAGGCCATCGCCGACGTGCTCGGGGGCGACATCGACGGCGAAAGGCCCGACTGGCCGTCGCGCCCGCCGCCGCCGGACGACCACGTGCTGTTTCATGCCGTCGGCAAGATGAGCTACTTCGGGGGCCCCGACGACACGGGCGTCTCGCACAGTGAGGGGCTCGCCTTTCACTACGGTATCGAGGAACACAATCAGCACCTGTTCCTGCCGATCGACACCGGCACGGGCCTCGCCCGGCAGCTCAACCCGTTCGTGAACTACATTGCCTGTCGATGGGATTACGCGGTGACCTCCAAAGACATGCTCGCCAACTCCGGGCAGCGGGCCCTCGTCCGGGCCCTCGGCACGGGCCGCGAGGCGCTGGCTTTCCCGGCGGACTGGGGCCCGAACGAGAACACAGGTCGTGTCGCGGATCTGAGCCCGGGGCTTTGTGAAATCCTCGGCATCGACACCGATGACGAGGTCGAGGTTATTTACCCTTGGGAAGACTGACATTTGCCGTTATAATCAGGCACTTGGGTTAACATGGGTAAGACAAACTAAAAGCCCCGCCAGATCGCTCTGGCGGGGCTCTTTTCTTGTGCCGCGTTCCCTTCACCTCTCGGTTAACGGGCATGGCGTTTCCCGGCACCCGGAAAGGGGCTAGGCGGCGTCGTCTTCGTCGGAGACCGCCTTGAGCGGAGCCCGCGGGGCCAGTGCCGTCGTCAGCGGCGGCAGCGGCACCAGACCCTGAAAACTGGCCGCGAAAGCCATGTAGTTCATGGCGTCCACGTAGCTGTCGATCTTCTCGGGCGCGCTCTTGGTCCTGAGCAGCTTGAGGCAGGTCATGACCAGCGCGACGTCGCGCGGCGTCAGGTGCTTGCCGATCACCACCGAGGCGACTGCCGCAGCTTCGCGGTAGTTCTGCTCCAGAGAGCCTGCATTGTCGTAGTCGCCGCCCCGCTCGTTGATTAGTTCGAACGCGTGGGACAGCAGATCGCCCGGATGGGGCCTCTCGTGAATGGCTGACATCAGAAGGGCACATCCTCTTTCTCGGCGACTTCGCCGTCGTCGAAGGCGGAGGAAGCAGCAGGACGTCCATCCAGTCTCTGCCGCCCCTCGCTCTGGATCACCTGCAAGTGGTTCAGCCCGAAGCTAACGCCCTTGCGGCCCGTATGGGTCCAAGCAAAGGGGACGACATTGGCGCGCACCAGCTGGCCCGACCACACTTCGTCAGGCAGCAGGATGTCCTGCCGGTTGGTGTCGACCACGCCCGGCTTGTTCTTCGACCACGGCGAAATGTAGACGTGGCCGGGGTGGTAGCCGTCGTAGCTCTTCTCGCCTGCATCCTTGAACGGCATGCCGACGCTCTTGAGGTTGACGTTGTCGCCGAACTCCTTGCGGGCGGCCTGAATGCAGGCGTCTTGCAGGGCTTTGTAGGCGGGGGACTTCTGCTGCGTCGGATCGAAGATCAGCGAGCAAGAGTAAACGGCGGCACCGCCTTCGGCACGGGGCCGGGGGGTGAAGATGTTGGCGAACGAGAGTGTCGCATAGGGGGTATTGATCGCGGTCATAATCTGGATCCTTTTTTCCAATCTGGTAACAGGGGTACTTTAAGTCGATATCAACTCCGGTGTCAACTGTTGATTTCTAGAAAAACCACAGGGCGCACATGGCGACGAGGACATAGGACAGGAAAGCCAGCAGGGCCCCCCACCAACCTTCACCGGGGCCCCAGCCGTAGTAGCCGGTGACGACGGTGATGATCAGGCCGACGAGATTGACGAAGTCCAAGCGGACGACCTCGTAGCCGCGGAAGCTCAAGCCCGGAACGGGCACGTTGCCCCAGTCACAGAAGCGATCCCAGCCGCGCACGACGCTGCGCGGGATCCTGATCTTGATCTGCATGCTCACTCCTGAACTCTGTTGATCGGCAGTATCTTGACGCCGATCTTTCCGGGATCCTCGTACCAGTAGTCTCTGGTCACGATGTCCGTTACCTTTACGCGCTGGCGCGGCCCCACGACCTCGATGCGGAACCATCGCCCGTCCGCGTCGCGCTCCAGAAACGAATTATCGTCTGCCATCGCGGCCTCCAAACGGAGATGCGAGGGCCCGACGGGGGCCCTCGCGATAGTTGTTATGCCGAGCGCCACGGCGCTGCGGAGAACCAGCGGAACTCGGTGCCGTCCCGACGGGCCTTGCGATAGCGGAACAGGCTGACGAACAGGAAGCCGATCAGCATCATCGCCCACGTGCCGGGCTCCGGGACACCAGCCACAGGGCCGGGCACCGCCCGCACGTCAATGCGGAAGTGCTCGAAGTCCTGAATGGTGCCGCCGACAACCCGCAAGTCAACGTCCCAGATGTACTCACCGTTGATGGCCTTGAAATCGAAACCGTTCTGGCCACTGGTGAGCATCTGGCTAAAGTTGAAGTCCTTGAAGGTGCCGTCGCTCTCCAAGGCCGTCACTTTCACGAACAGCGTGCCGTCGCCCTTGATGGAAAAAACATCGCGAGTGACGCCGAGCTGCTGGATGTTGTCGCGGTCGAACACCGTGATATCGAGATCGACCGTATTGAAGATTTTGATGTCGTTGCCGTTGGTGGCACCGCCAAACGGGTTCAGCGGGTCTTGCACCGGGGTCAGATCGCGGAAGCGAACGACTTCGTCGTTCTGACCGTTGAGCTTGCCGAGGACCAGTCTGTTGTCAAAAATAGAACTGAAGATGACGTTGTTGCCGGTGCCACCTTGTCCGGTGGTGTCGAGGATAATGTCGGCGCTGGCGGGGGTCACCGCCATCAAACCAAGTAAAACAGCACTAAATAGTTGACGCTTCATGGGTAGTTTCTCCTTTGGCCTAGCTCTGGGGTTAAAAGTCGCGTGGCTAGGCTATCACGCATCGTCGAACGCCGCTGCGGCATGGCCCTGATGCTTGCTGGCAAAGGCCACGCACTCGGTCTTCCGCACGCACCAGCGGCAGTGCGCGCCTGCTGTTTCGGTCTGGTCGCCCGCCTTGATCTTGCTGATGGCGGGGAGCACTTCGTTCGCGCACCAGTCCCACAGGGCCCCCAGCGTCGTGACGTGCGAGCGCAGCGGCGGGCCCTCGATGCGGGGCTGACAGATCGTGAGCGTGACCCGGGTCGCGCGCCGCCGCATGCCGACGTGACCCGCCAGCGCCAGCGCATAGAACTTCAGTTGCGGACCCTCAGGGCCGACGGTGACGCCCTTGCCGAATTTGAGATCGGCGACATAGAGATCGTGCGGCAGCACGACGCCGCAGTCGAGCGTGCCCCAGACCATGCCGAAGGTGGCGGGTACGATCAGGCGCTGTTCCAGAAAAGTCTTGGCATCCGGCAGGGCCTGAAGATGCTGCACATAAGTCACGTAAGGGTTCAGGGCCCGACACATGCCGGGCGAAACTATGTACTCGTCGCCCTCGACGTTGATTTTATCGGGCAGGAAAATATCCCCGCCCAAGATCATCTCGGCGACCTTGTGCGCGGCGGTGCCCTCGCGCGCGTACTTCGACGAGGGACGGGTTACGTCCCTCGTCTTGGTAACGCTCGCGGCACACGCCAACCACATTGACGCGGAGGAGGGTGAACAGGCGGCGTGCGCGCTCATCGCTCGCCTCGCCAGATCGCGTCCAGCACGTCGTAGTCTTTCTGGATGTGGACCGGCAGGGCCCCGGTCGCCTCGCGCCACATATCGTAGTGCTGATTGACCTTGTAGCGCAGGTAGAAAAACCGGATGTGTCGAATGATGGGCCAGCGTTTCATCGGCACCTCCATGATTTGCCGCCGTCAGTGACGACCTTGCGCTTGCCGTGGCGGGTGCAGGTGTCGGCGGCGGCTTTCTTCACCACCGGAAACACGTCCGGCGGTTCTTCTGCCGCCGCTGCCTCGGGCGGGGCCTTGGCGGCGGAGGTGATCGGGATGGTCCTGATGACGTTCGGCTGCCCCGCGGGCGGCGGCACCCAGTTGCGGCTGGACATGCCGGACACGTCGAGGGAGCCTTGGCGGGACATGCTGTTGCCGTTCAGGGTGTAGCCCAGCTTCAGGGCCTCGACCTTCTCGGCTTCGACAGGGGCCTGCGCCGCGGCGCTCGCCAGCATCGCGACGAGGATGCAGCAGACCACGAAGCCGGTCAGCAGCGCGCGGTGCTGCCATGTCATGTCCCGCCACGTCATGGACGCTCCTCCCTGAACAGCAGCGGGGCCATGTTGGCGAACACCGTGTGCTGGCCCAGCGCGCGGTAGTCGATGCCGTGGTGATCCAGCACCACGCGCATCATCTCGTCGGCGAACTGCTTGTCCCAGCCCGCACCGCGGGAGGCATACTTGGCGCGCAGATCGCGCAGCTTCTGGGCCAAGGTCATGGCCGCTCCTCGAAAGCGGTGACGGGGACGACGACAACCTCGCGGTAGCCGGGGCGGCCTTTCCAGTTCTTGGTAGCCGCGGCATGCGCCGTGAATTCGTCCTCGTAAAAACCGAGGGCGCATGCCTTGCCGCTGTCGGCAAAAACAGCAACGACGGCGTGGGTCGGCGGCGGCTTGCGTTCTCCGCGCACGTTCGGGCGCGGGATCACAACGCCACCGTCAACGTGTCTAGGAAATTTAACAACGTATCGGGTTCTGCTCATGTCAGGGCTCCATTGTCGATGGCTTCGCGAATGGGAACAAAGGCATCAGCTGGCAACTCGCGGAAACTCTTCGCGCCGTTGCCGAAGCGCGAGAGTAGCTCGAAAACTTCCTTCTGGTGGCCGTTGGCGTAAGCCGACTGAAGATCCTCGATGGTCTTCTGCCGCAGCTTGACCACTTCGGCAGGGTCCATGCCCTCGGCGGTCTTCGGCGGCGGGGGTGCCGGTTCTTCATCCACAGGCTTGGCTTTCTTGGCGGCCTTGGGCGGCTTGGGGTCGTCTTTCTTGGCTGCGCGGGCAGCCTCGCGGGCTTCGCGCATCTTTTTGGCGAAGGGTTTCTCCACCGGTTTTTCCCCGGAGGTTTCCACAGGCTTCGCGGGTGGCGAGGCAATCGTCTCGGGCGGCGAGGCAATCGTCTCAGGGCCCGTAGGGCCCGGGCCCTTAGCCTTGGCTCCCGGAGCTGCCGGAGGTATCCCCGTCATGTCGGCACTTTCGGACACGCTTTTTAAATTTATTTTCAGCGTGTCGGCCATCTGGTCGAGAATGTCGCTGAACGTCTTGCCTTCAAACGTGAGTTTCATCTGGTTTCTCCTGTGTCTTGCTGTCGAACAATTGGGTGAACTCGCGAGCCTTCCGCACCAGAAGGCTGTTGATCAGGTCGTCGACGGTGCCCGCCGCCGAGAGCATGCGGGCAACGACGCCGTCTTTCTGGCCGATGCGATGCACGCGGCAGGCGGCTTGCGCGTTGTCCATCGGGGTCCATGAACTCTCGACGAACACCACGTCAGAGCATTTGCATTTGGGGCCGACCAAGGTGATCGCGGTGCCTGCCGCTTGGATGTTGCCGATAAAGACACGACAACGGTCGTCGTGCAGAAACTTGTCGACGGATCGCTCGCGCTCGCCCGGCGTCGAGGCCCCGACGATGACCGCGGGCGAATACTCGCCGAGGTGCCGGGTCAGCGAGGCGATCACGTTGGTGTGGTGTGCGAACACCAGCACCTTGCGATTGCTGGGGAGGTTGTCGAGCATGTCGACGATGTAGTCGGTGGCCCCGCGCAGCTTCGCGACGCCTAACATGCGCCGCAACGACATCAGCGAGACGCTCTGGCCCGCCACGCGCAGCGCGTCGGTCAGATCGTCGAGCCCGCCCGCCGCCTTGCCCAGTGCGCTGTTGACGGCGCGGTCCAGTTCGGCGGCGTCCATCTCCGAGAGGAAAGACGGGTCCAGCGGCACCGGCACCTGCGTCCACAGGATCGGCGGTAAATCTTTGAAAACATCCTCCTTGCGGACGCGCATCATGAAGGGCGCGATCAGCTTTTTGAGTTGCTCAAGGTTCTTCGAGCCCTCGATGACGCGGATCATGCGGGTGCCGCCGAAGTTCTTGTGGGTGACCGTGCAGAAGCGATCCTCGAACTCGTGGCGGCCCATCACGCCCCCGGTGCGGGTCGCGAGGCCCTGCGGCCAGCAGATCGCCAGTAGCGTGTAGAGTTCCCCGGCGTGGTTGCGCATGGGGGTGCCGCTGAGGGGGACGATATCGCCCAGCCGGTGCGCGGCCTTGCGCAGAGCTTTCACGCGGTTGGTGTCCGCCGCGTTGAAGCCGTGCGCCTCGTCGATGGCGGTCATGGCGTAGTCGGGCCCGGTCGCCAAGGCGGCGGCAACGGAACTGCCGGTTTGGGACAGCAGCCCGTGGGTGACGATGTAGTAGAGCGCGGGCCGCTTGAAGTCGGCGGGCGAGCGCACGATGACGTAGAGGGACTTGGGGTCCCAGAGGTCGATTTCGCGCTTCCAGACCAAGACGGCGGAGGCCGGGCAGATCACCAGCACGCGCGGGGCGTTGCGGGCCTTGACCGCTTCGATGAAGGTGCGGGTTTTCCCGATGCCCATGTCGAAGCCGAGGTAAGTCGGCGCGCGCGCGGCGATGCGCTGCGCACCTTCGCTCTGGTGCGGGAACATAGTGGTCGACAAGACGGTGCTCATAGGGCCCTCTGGCGCATGCCCGGGATGTCCCGGTTCTCTTCGTACTGCACGTCGGCTTTCTCCCAGCCGACTTCGATCCGCACGCCCGGGGGCTGCACCCACAGGTGCCACTTGTTGGAGGTGTCGACCTTGCGGCTCTCCGCGGGGTACAACTCGATGGCTTCGCGTTCGGGCCCCGCGATCTCGTTCTTGATTTGCTGGAAATGCCGCCAGTCCCGGACCAGCCCGCCGTCGCGGCGGCGAATGTTCAGGTGCAGGCAGCCGGGATAATACTCCTCGACCTGCACTTGGTAGAGGTCGTTGACGAAGAACCGGCAGCGGCTGTGATAGTCCGCCAGCATCTTGAGGGCTTCGGCTTCGGTGATGCGGTAGTGCGCAGCCGTCTCGGCGATCAGCTTGGGGTGCGCGGGCTTGAAGTCGCCCGTGCTGATCTCGACCAGCGGCTTCCAGTGGCGGGGGAGTTTCATGTGAAACACTCCGGGGCTTGGGTCATGCTTCCCCCATCGGCTTTATCAGGTAGCCAAGACGGAACAGCCTGCCTGACAGTTTCTTTCGTACACGCTCGCGTTCCGCTGGCAGCAAAGTGCCGCTAACCATCTGAGCGCGCAGACTTTCGATTTCGATCATAGCTTCCCGCCAACCCTCGTCAGTTATCACGTGAAACACTCCGGGGTGCGGGGGATGATGCAGCGGACGTAGTACCAGTCGCCAATCAGCAGGGCCTCCGCCCGGTCGGCGTCTTTCTTGCGGTCGAGGTGCCGGTTGTGTTCCGGCCACTTGCGGATGGCCAGCGCGCGGGAGGCTTCCTTCTCGGATTTGAGGCTGTGGTAGGTCTTCCACTGGGAAGGGGTCACCAGCGTGATGGGGAGCCTCAGGGCCCCGGCAACGCCGTGGATGATGCCGACGCCCATGCCGAATTTAAACGTGCTGGAGAGGCCCTGCTTGGGCATGGAGTGCACGTTCTCGACCACCACCCGCTCGACCTTCATGTCCTCCAGCGCGTGCGCGAAGGCGGTGGCGTCCAGCATGCCGTTGACGGTGCGGATGTCGTCCACAAAGACAGGGACGCTGTCGTGAAAGACGGCGACGGCAGCATGAACAGAACCGGGGTCGACGGCGGCGAAGATCATTGCTGCTGCTTTCTGACGTACTCTAGGAAATCCTCGACCATGCGCTGATCCAGCGCCACTTCGTCCCCGGGCGTAACCCGGTCCCCGAAGCACTGCACACAAATCAGGACCCAGTCTTTCAACGCGTGAGGCCGGTACTGGACTGTCCAGCCGCAGACAAAGCAGGGGCCCGTCTTGTTGTCCGGAAACATCAGCGGCTCACCCCGGACCCGGGTGCAAACGAGCCTGACTTTTTCCTTGGTCATTTGTCTGCTTTATTGGCTTGGCTTTGAAGGAACTCCAGACTGTCCCTGAGCGTGGTCACTTTCGGCGGTGATAGCGCGTCGCGGGCGATCCTGATGGCGTCGTCCAACGGCTCGCCAGCCTCGCTGTCCCCCAGATCAACGATTTCCTGTAATGCCGCGCGCAGCCGCAACACATCTTGCCGCAATTCACCAACTTCGTTGTCTAGGTCGGCGACGATATCCGGGGAGATTGACAGGGGCTTATTGATCATTTGCGTGCGCCTTTGGGCTCAAGCTGGAAGTCGCGCACCAGCGCGTCCATCGGGGTTTCGATCAGGCCCGCGTCCTGCGCCAGCGAGAACACGGCAGGGCTCCACGTTCCGGGAAGGGAGTTGCGCGTGGCCCAGCCCTGAACGGTGTCGGCCCCGGGCGGGAAGAAGCCCTTGGCCATCAGTTTCTCGGTCACGGGCCCGACGCCGCCCAGCTTGTTGATGATGTCGCGGATTTTCCACACAGGCGGTGCGGGGGTGAATATGGTGCGGTCACGCTTTGGCACGGGGGTTCTCCACAAGCTTCACGGTCTTGAAGACGGTCGATTTCAGGAAGGGCGCAACGGCTTTCTCGCCAAACGCTTCGGTGATGGCCTTGCGGTCGAGCGTCTCGCGGACGCCGGGATAGATGAAGGCGGTATACTGGTCGCCTTCAAGGTTGGCGCTCTCTTCCAGCAACTGGTCGCGCAGTTCGTCGGCGCGCTTTTGCAGGATGGCGATCTCTTCCCGCACCGCTGACAGTTCGTCGGCGGGGTGGATGTTGGGGCGTTCGGGTACGGCTTTAGGCATGGGCCTGTTCTTTCAGTAGGGTGCGCGCCATTCGGCGACCACAAGGGCATAGATCGACGCGACGATGAAAACCGTCACGGCGGCGGCAAGGATCGAGATGAGGTCGATGTCGGACACGGGGAAGCCTTTCGTTGTTGGGAGTTGTAGCAGCTACAAATACCTTGTCAACCCCTTTTTGACGGTGTAGGGTTGGAGCCCCACCACAGGAGCCCTCGATGCCCAGCCCCACCTATAATTTGCACCTTGATTTCGAAACCTACTGCGACCTCGACCTGAAGAAAGTCGGCGTGCACCGCTACGTCGAACACTCTTCCTTCCGGGTGATGTGCGTGGCGTGGAAGCAGGACGAGCAGCCGACGCTGCGGGCCATGCTGGGCGGCAGCTTATTCGGCAGCGGCGGCATCGCCCAGATCCTGCCGCAGGACCTGCGGCGGGCGCTGGCCGATCTCGACGTGCAGGGCCACGCCCATAACGCCGCTTTCGAGACCGCGGTGCTGGAGCGGCTGAAGATATTCGTCGCCCGGCCTCTCAGCTGCACAATGCAAAGGGCTCTGGCTTATGGGCTGCCGGGAAAGCTGGAGGCGGCGGCACGCGCGCTGGGGCTGGCGCACCAGAAGGACATGGTCGGGCATAAGCTGATGCTGAAGATGTCGCGGCCTCCGAAACCCGGCACCACCTACAACTGGTCGATGGCCGATTTCTTCCAACTGGCCGAATACTGCGCCAGCGACGTCGACGCCGAGGCGGCGTTGTCGGCGGTGATCCCGCAGCTCCAGCCTGAAGAGTGGGAGCTGTCGCAGATCGACGCCGCCATGAACACTTCAGGTGAGCTGGGGATAGACCTCAACCGGGTGGTCGAGTTGAGCGCCGTGGCTGATCACGCCGAGAAGGTCGACGCGGCGCGCTGTTCGGTGCTGACCAACGGGGCGGTGACGTCGCCGGGGACGCAGACGGCGCGGCTTCTGAAATGGCTGGCTTCGATGGGCCTCGACCTGCCGGATACGCAGCGGGCCACCATCGAGGAAGCCCTGATGGCTTGGGACGCGCCGACGGCAGTCCGGGAAGTGCTGGAAATCCGCCTGCGGATGGCCCGGGCCTCCAACAACAAGCTGAAGCGGATGCTGGACATGGCCAAGTCGGGCAGCGGCGCGCTGGAGGGCCAGTTCCAGTTCTGCGGGGCCGGTCGAACGGGCCGCTGGTCGGGGCGCGGGGTCCAAGTGCAAAACCTGCCACGTATTCCCAAGGGCTTTTCCCCTGACCTGTTCGCCCGCGCGGCGGCACAAGCCTGTATCGGCGGCCCGTGGGATATCGGCATTGTCGCACCGGCACCGGTACTGGATTGCGTGTCGTGGTCGCTGCGGTCGTGCTTGCAGGCGGCAGACAACATGAAGCGGCTCTGGTCGTTCGACTTCTCGCAGATCGAGGCCCGGGTCTTGGCGTGGCTGGCAGGGCAGCGGGACATCCTCGCGGTGTTCGCGTCGGGCGAGGACGTCTACACGTGGGCGGCAGGGCAGTTCGGGTCGAGCGATAGACAACTGGGCAAGGTGCTGGTCCTCGCGCTGGGCTTCGGCATGGGCGCGACCAAGCTGCGGGAAACTGCGCTTAAAGCCTACGGCGTGCGGCTGACGGCTTCGCAGGCTGAGAAGTTCAAGGACGGCTGGCGGCAGAGTAACCGGCACATCGTCAATTTCTGGTACGAGATGGAGAGCGCAGCGAAGCGGGCGATCCTGCAACGCGGCACGGTCGTTGCGGTCGGCGGGTCGGGGGTGGCGTTCGTCTCGACGCCCAAGACGCTGCAAATGAGACTGCCTTCGGGGCGGGTGCTCTACTATCACGCGCCGGGGCTCGACATGGACACCGGGTCGATCAAGTACTGGGGCTCCGAGGTCGGCGGGCGCTGGGTCGAACAACACACGTGGGGCGGCAAGCTCGCCGAGAACGCCACGCAGGCGGCGGCACGGGACATCATGGCGGAGGCGATGCTGCGCGCGTTTCGGCGGGTGCAGCTGGTGCCGTGCATGACCGTGCACGACGAGCTGGTCTACCCGGTAGACCGGGCGGCGAGTTCGTGGTCGCACATGGAGGCTTTGATGCTGGAACCGCCGCCTTGGGCCGGGGGACTTCCCTTGGCGGGGGAGCACAAGATCATGCGGCGCTACGGCGTGGCAGTGCCCTCTATGACAATTGCAAATCAGCCCTGAGGGGCAGACAATAGGGGTCGGCTTGCCGACATAAAAACGGCCCCTCGCGGGGGACGCGAGGGGCCGAAACTGCAAAACCAGCCTAACCACCACAGTCAGAAAAGGCTTGCACTATGACGAACCATACAGACACCGAGAAGTTCCTCCAAGTAGTTTTTCCGGACTGGGCTACCCACGCGATCTTCGCGAACCTGAACCCGCCCAGCCATACGCGCGATTTTCGGCAGCTTGACCCCGGCAGGGACTGTTACTGGAGCATCGCGGCCTTTCCGCCCGAGGCGGTCACGAACCTTGTGGGCAAGGCCCGCGGCGTGCGGGCCCTCGTGGTCGACGACATCGGCACCAAGGTCGATGGCAACCGGGTGCTGCTGGCGCTGGGCCATCCGACGGCAATAGTCGAGACATCGGCAGGTAACTTCCAGTGGACTTACCGGCTCTCCGAGGAAATCCCGGTCGACCGTTGGGCGGGGTTCTTCGCGGGCATCGAGAAGCTGGTTGGCCAGAAGCTGGAGGGTCGCGATGCGGTGCATCTGTTCAGGCTACCGATGGGCATCAACACCAAAGAGGGGCGTAATTCTTTTGGCGTAAGACTTAGCGAGTTAAACCCTAAGAGTGTTTACGAGGTGGATTATATAAATACTCCGGCAGCTCCGGCGGGAGCGGGGCCCTCAGGGCCCTCGGGGCCCGAGCCCCGGATCAGGAACATAAGAAAATTTGTGGCCTTGATCCCTAACGACGATTTTCCTTACGACGACTGGATCTCGCGGGCGCATCAGGTCAAGGCGCTGGCGCTGGACGAAGCCGAGGGGGAGGCGGCGTTCGACGAATGGTCACAGAAATCCAGCAAGTACGACGCGGCGGAAACGGCACGGCGCTGGGCCACGGTGCAGCCGACGCGCACGGCGGGGATGGGGCTCTTGGCTGACGCCGAGGCGGCGGACCCGGCAGGGTTCGCGGCACTCATGAATGCCGAGGCGGCGGGCGTGTTCGACGACGGCGTGGCGCTGCCGCCGCCTTCGTCGGGGCGGGCCTCGCCGACGCACAAGCGGATGGCCGAGGAGATCGAGCGGGTCGAGCGCGGGCGTCTTGGGTGGATCAACGGGGCGGCTGGGACATGGGCCATGTTCGATGACGTGATGGCGCATTGGGTGATCGACAACAACGAGGCCGCGCTGCATCAGGCAGTCCGGGACAGCATCGACCGGGAACTGCTGGCAGGCGTTGCCGCGAAGACGGTCGCGATGATGCACAAGGCGGGGTGGCACCATTCGGTGGCTTCGCTGGTGCGCAACCGCGGGGCTCTTCGGCTGGAGCGCGATAAGTTCGACGCGGATAACGACCTGCTGGGGGTGCCGGGATGGACCTTGGAAATGGACGCGCTGGGGCTGGGGCTTTTGGGAAGGCCCGGGGCCCCGAAGGACTTCATTACGAAGAGCTGCGCGGTGAAACCAGCACCGGCAGGGGCCAAGGGAAAATACTGGGAGAAGTTCCTGACCGACTTCACGGCTGGGGACTTGGCACTAAGATCGTGGTGGCAGGCATTCTGCGGCTACTGCTTGTCCGGGCATACTTCCGAGCACGTCGTGGTGTTCGTCTACGGGCCCGGCGGCAACGGCAAGTCGGTGTTCCTCGACATGATCGGGGAGGTGATGGGTGACTATCACGCGCGGGCCGACCACCGGGTGTTCATGGAGACCAAAGGCTCCAAGCATCTGTCTCCTCTTGCAGTGCTTGAAGGCGCACGTCTCGTTACTGTTCCTGATGTCGCCGTTGGGGCGACATGGGATATGGGGCTGGTCAAGCAGGCCTCAGGCGGCGGCAGCATCACCGCCAACAGGATGCGGCAGGATCCGACGACCTTTGTGCCGCGGTTCAAGATCGTCATGGCGGGCAACGAGAAGCCCCGGATGGACACGGTCGATGCTGGCGTTCGACGTCGCATGCGGCTGGTACCCGCGCTGTTTCGGCCCAAAAGCGTCGATGTGGGGCTAGTCGACAAATTGAGGGGGGAGCGCGGTGAAATACTTCGCTGGATGGTGGACGGCTGGGCGGTCTGGGCTGCGGGAGGGCTTCCGGCATGCAAGACGATTGACGACGCAACTTCGGACTATCTGGACGCGGCTGACGTCTTTGGGCGGTGGGTGGGGGAAGCACTGACGGCGAAGGCGGGGAGCAAGGTTCGGCTAGGGGACGCTTTCAGATCGTGGGAGGCATTCAAGGCGGCGGACGGGAGCTATTCATCGGCTCCCAATTCATCGGCCATGCTGTCGGCGAAGCTCAAGGAGACGGGCTTCACGGTGAAGCGGGACATGGCGGGTGGATACATCGAGGGAGTTGAACTCTTGAATGTTAACTCCAAGGGAGTATTCTAATACCAAATATGACGCTCATGACGCTCATTTCTATTACCGCGCGTAAGCAAAACTAGTTCACATGTGAACAATAATACGCTTATAGCCGGTAATGAAAAGGAGCGTCATGAGCGTCATATTTCGTGGCTGCCGTGATGGCCCGGGGGCATGGCTGCCGGGTTTCCCGGTCGATCCTTAACGCGAAACCCGGTCGATCCTTATAGGCATTATTCCCACACGTGCGCGCCCCGCGCGCCCGCGCGCCTGCGCCCGTGCGTGTGCGCCCGCGCGTGTGCGCCCGCGCCTGCGCGCCTGTGCGCCTGCGCGCCTGCGCGCCTGCGCGCCCGCGCGCCTGCGCGCGTGTGCGCCTGCGCCTGCGCGCGTGTGCGCCTGCGCCCATGCGCGCCCATGCGCGCCCATGCGCGCCCATACGCGCGCGACCGCCGGAAACAGTTCCGGGCCCTGAGGGCCCTCAGAGCCCCGCCTGTGCGTTTTGTGCCCTGAGGGCTATCACCCTAGCGGGGGCCCTAGATAAACCCCTCAGGGCCCTTCCCTGCTGATCCTAGCAGGCAGCAAAAAGCCCCGGGCCCTTGCGGGACCGGGGCTTTGAGGCTTCAGGGTCTCAAAGGGCCTGAAGCACCTTGACGAAATGCCCCAGTCCAATGTCCGAAACCTCACAGCCATAGGGAACTTGGACTTCAGCGCGAAAGGCCCCGGACAAAGGCGTCCCAATCGAGACATGCGCAAGCACGACGCCACAGGCCTGTTCCAGATAGGTGGCCATGCGAGCCAGCACGTTGCGGCCATAGTCGCAACCGCCGTCGGTCACCACAAACAGAACGCGGCGCTTGTGAGGGGCCCGCTTCGCCTGCGCCAAGGCCGCCCGGGCCATATGCGCCGACAAAGGCGTTCCGCCGTCTGCTTCGTTGGACAGGGCACCAAAGTCTGTGGCGTTCGGAACGCGCTTGCTGGCGAGGCCGCCAGCGCGCTGATAACCGCTTGAGCTAAAAATCTCGGTTGTGCAGGACGCGCCGACGCTGCTGGCTGCCTGCGCCACAATCAAACCGACTTCCAAGGCTTGCAGCATGTTGTGCCCTGCCATGCTGCCGGATGCGTCCAGCAGGATGCAGACATCGGTATCGAACCCCTCGCTGATCTCGCGGCGCGCGAATACGTTCTGCGCACCGGCCATTGCACGGGACAGCGCGCCCCGGTCTAGCCTGCCTGCCTTCCTGCCGCCTTCCCTGTCCTCAGTCTCGTTTGCGCGCAAAGCACGGGCCAGCAAGGCGCGCTGCTTTGAGGCTTTTGCCGCTTGATCGCGCAATTTTGCGCCCTCTTGCACGGCGCGCCGCGAAGGCCCTTTGGGCTCGTGCGGGGCTGATTTCATGATGCTGTCCACCCGCAGGATATCCAAAACGGCTTTTTCGCTGCTGGTGTTGCGGTCGTTAGGCGACATGTCCGCGCTGCTTTCCGGGGCCAAGGCGCGTTCAATCAATTCGCTTTCATCGGCTACCGGGGCTTCGTCGTCGGTCGTTCCATCGCCGTGGCCCTTGCCGCCTTTCCCCTTGCCTTCGCCTTCGTTGCCCTCAGATGGCCCCTCAGGCGTGTTCCGGGGCTCGCTGGTGCCCTCGCCCTGCTCGCCCTGCTCGCCCTCGCCTTCCTCGCCCTGCTCGCCCTGCGGGCTCTGAGGGGCTTCCTCGCCCTGCTGGCCCTGCTCGCCCTTCTGGCCCTGCTCGCCCTGCTGGCCCTTCTGGCCCTGCTGGCCCTGCGGTTGCTGTGGGGCAGCAATGGCACCGGCAAGGCGTTCCGCCAGCGCGAGACAGTCTGCCGTCGACTTGCAGGCCGCCAGCGCAGGTAGCGCCCATGCGAAGGCTTTGCCTACTGTTCCCGTTGGGCTGATCTGGCCCTTGATCCATGCCAAGTCTGAGGCTTCCAGCGCGTAACCGTTGGCAGCGCGCCCTAGCACGCAAACCGTCCAGCCGATTTCCTTCCGCGAGTTGGGCTTCCAACCGTTGGCACGGGCTTCAGCCACCTTGCGCGAGATCAGGCGGGACAGAACAGCGCGCGCGTTCGGGACAATGCCGGAAGCAATCAGGGCCGCTTCCATGCGGACATCTTCCAAGGCGTTCAGCATGCGCGCGTGACCGTTGCGCACCGCTTCAAACCATACCTGCTGATCAGTGTGAGTTGGGTGGCCAAGTTCATGCAAGAGGTAAGCTGTCCAGTCCTCGAATTCGCTTTGCGTCATGACTGAAGTTGCAGGCCGTACGGGCATGTTGACCGTGATCGAATAGACGTCCCACGTGACGGAGGCCGTCCCGCTATAGGCGTCGCAGCGCAGGTTGACGCGGGCACGGTGCGCAGGGCGCAGGGCGAGAATGAAATCATTGGCGATGCTTTCCAATGCCGTGACTGCTTCAGGATACGTGTAAGACATTTCGTTTTTTCCTTAGGGTTTGGGGTAGAACGATTAAACGGGCCGTGAGGCCCGTTTAAACGCCTAGGGTTTGAAAGTCAACCCCTCCTCAGTATTGGGTATCAGCGAACGCGTTGGACGCGGGGCTATTCGAGGGCGAGGCCGGAACGGGCTTGCCGTGAATTAGAGCCTCAAAGCTGGCGGACCATGTCAGGTCAGCCAAAGCCTCAATGGCTGCTTTTTCGGTCGCAGGCATGCGGCTTGAAATGGTGGTTACGAAAGCCTCTTTTGCGCTGAAACCATCTTGCACACACTGCACAAAGCCAACCATCTGGCGCAGTGAGATCACGACGCCTGCCAGCGCAGGAAGTCTACGGGCCTGCGCCACAAAGTCAGACAAATGGCGCGCCGCAGGCAGGGCGCAGGAAGTGTGATTAGCGAGGGCTTCAGCTTCTTTTTGCGCTGACAGGTAATCAACCACAATCATGCGCTTGAAACGCGTCACAAGGGCCGCATTGCTGATATTGGTCCCGGCATACAAGCCGCCTTCGTCGCCTGCGCCTGCCGTGTTATCGGCCACGACAAAAACAACCCCATCTGCTGCCTTCACCACTTCGCCCGTGGGAAGGGTAAGGCTGCGATGGTCATCGGCCACAAGCTGCACAATGGCTTGAACGCCTGCCGGGGCGAAGGTTAATTCATCAATCAGGATAACCATGCCGGGGCAACGCATCGCCTTGACCAATGCCCCATCTTCCCAAACCGTTGCGCCATTGCGCAGCCCCATGCCGCCTACCAGCGTCTCAACCTCGGTTTGGCGCGTCATGCCAATCTTGACAAAGGGCCTTCCAAGGGCAGCGCAGGCCTGCTCAGGCATAGTGCTTTTGCCGGTAGCAGCAGGGCCTGTCAGCCATACGTTTGTGCCACGCTCAAAGGCCGTCATGAGCATGGCCATCTGACCGTGATCAGCGACATAGAAGGGATCGGCTGCCGGGGCCGCTACGCCTGTCCAAAGCGTCAAGGGCGCGTCGCGCCATGCATCCTTCGCCCGGGAGGGGTAGAGCGTGCGGAAGGTTGTTCGCTTGTCCCTGCGCGCCTTAGGCGCTGCCTGAGGGCGCGGGGCTTCGCCCGGGGCAACCTCGACAATGCGCTCAACCTCGACAATGCGCTCAACCTCGACCGGGCCGCGATTGGCTGCGGCGATAACCGGGGCCAGCGCCTTGCCGATCTCGCCCCGAACCAAAGGCGAAAGGAACTGGTCAACCGCGCCTAGGACGCTGTCCAACTCAAAGCCGCCATTGCCTGCCGGGGCTTCCGGGGCTTCCGGGGCTGCTTCATCTTCCATCATGGTTTCGGGGCCATCTGCCGGGGCCTGCGGCGAAGTGTGGCCCTGCAAAACAGCCTCAATCTGTGCCGCGAGCATGGGATGGCGCAACGCGTATTCGATCAAATCGGCATTGCGCGCGCTGGCGCTGATCAGGCCCTTCTCAATCAGGAAGGCAGCCCAACCAGCTGAAGCCTTTACGAGGGAACGGACTTGGCCACGGGCTGCGGTCGGAATTTGGGTCTGAGGGGTAAGCATTGGGTTAGTTCCTTTGGGTTTGTTTATGGGTCGAAATCGCCTTAGATCACAACCGGGGCCCATATGCAACCCCTATTTGGGGTTTGTCGCTAAAACCCCAATGGGCCCTAGATCGCGTTCTAAGGGCCTCTGAGGGCCTTTGCGAGGGCCCGGTACCTTGGATCATATTTCCCGAAATAACTTACCCACGGCGTTTTCGGGTTTTGTTCTCGCGAGTAATTTGCTAGGCTAATCGCAGGGGTTGCAATTCAACCCCATGAATAAATTCCGGGTAATAAGATCATGTCCAAGTTAATAATCGGGCAGGGCCTGAGGCAGCGAAAGTCAGAGCAGGGTCTCATGGTCTTAGGCGTCGACCTGAAAGACGCTCGCGAGGAAATGTTCGTTCGCATGGTCTGCGATGGTTTGGCCATTGGCGTGGCGTTCGTTCGGGCAGGTTTTCAATCGGCCAATCAGAACGCCGCCTCTAACCTTTGGGCCTTGCCGCGAATTCAAAAGAGGGCGCAGGCCGTCTTAGAGGCAAGGAGGACAACCGGCGTTGTGACGCTGGGCGAGGTTACCGACATGCTGCAACGCGTGTTTGCCGGGGCGCACAGTGAGGGCGAATACAGCGCCGCACACAATGCCGCTTTCAGTCTCGCCCGGCTCTATGGCCACGTGACCGATAGGGCCACATTGGAAGTGATCAGGCGACCTAGTCGCGATCCCGACGCGCCCTCAGAGCAGGCCCTAGGCGATTGGGTCGCGAGCCTTCCTGCCTTGCCGGGCCCGAGGCCTGAGGCTTTGGCCCTGAGCCCTGAGCCCTTGCCGGAGCAGGGCCCGGAGCCCTTGCCGGAGGGCTGGCCAGCCTCAGAAGGCCCTCTTCAGCGCGCGCCCGCAACGCCATTAGGCCCGGGCCCTGAGGCTTCAGCCCAATATGCTAACGATATCAATTGGTTACGCATCAATGCGCCCTCAGGGCCCGAGCCCTCAGGGCCTGAAATCTTCAATGATATCAAGGGCTTAGGCCATACCCCGGGTCGACCCGAAAACGGGGCCCCAGTCGCGGCGGTAACTGGGACCCCCTACGAGCGCGGGCGCTCCGAGCCATTAGGCATCACCCCACCCGGGGGGAGTGAAAAAGGGGCCCCCGTGGCAGAGAGACAGGTACCGGTACCTGAAAATGGGGATATTTTCCGATACCCTTCGGCGGAGGAGCTTTTTTGAAGATCGTCACAGGCTTCAAGCCCCAGCCCGGGCCCCAGCACCACTTTTTGACGTGCCCTGCCGATATCGTGGTCTATGGCGGGGCCCGCGGCGGCGGTAAGAGCTTCGCCTCCCTCGGCGAATTCTGGTGCCATGCCGAGGACTGGGGCCCTGCCGCCAAGGGGCTCATGCTCCGCAGGTCACGCGAGGATCTCAAGGACACCATCGACGTCGCGCGCCAGATGTACGGGGATGCCGCCGAGTGGAAGGACAAGGAAAAGCAGTTTCGCTTCCGCAACGGTGCGGTTTTTCACATGGCGTATCTGGAGAGCGACCAAGATGCGATGAACTATCAGGGCTGGAGCCTGACCCGCGTCTACGTCGAGGAGCTGACGCAATATGCGTCGTCCACCGGCATCTTCCGGCTGTTCGCGACGCTGAGGACGACGAGCGGTGCAAGATGTCAGTTCCGCGCCACCTGCAACCCCGGCGGCCCCGGCCACCATTGGGTCAAAAACTGGGTGATCGACAACGGGGCCTATCGCCCGATCAAGGACCAAGAGACGGGCCTCATTCGGATTTTCATTCCCGCCAAGATCTCCGACAACCCGGCCCTGCTGAATAACGACCCCGCCTACATCAACCGCCTCCGGGCCTCAGGCTCTCCCGCACTCGTCAAGGCTTGGCTCGACGGCAACTGGGACATCATCGAAGGCGCGTTCTTCCCCGAGTTCGATCCCTCGCGGCACGTCATCACCCCACCCCGCATGCCGCTGCACTGGACGCGCTTCCGCTCAATGGACTGGGGCAGCGCCTCACCCTTCTCCATCGGCTGGTGGATCGTCGTGCAGGACGACTTCGTCCACGACAACCGCCGTATTCCGAAAAACGCAATCATCCGCTACCGTGAGTGGTACGGCGCTTCGGCCCCCAACAAGGGCCTCAAGCTGCCTGCCGACAGCGTCGCCAAGGAAGTGGTCAGGAGAGAAACCGATGGAAAAGGATTTCGCGAACCAATTGCGTACGGCATCCTCGACCCCTCTGCTTTCCAAGTCGTCAGTGGTCCGAGCATTGGTGAGACGTTTGCACGACACGGCGTGTTCTTCCGGCGTGCCGATAACTCGCGTGTCTCTACGGCGAAACGGATGGGTGGTTGGGATCAGGTCCGCTGGCGGCTCCGGGGAGATGCCGACGGCGACCCCATGATATTCTTCGTCGACCACTGCCGCGACAGCATCAGAACACTTCCCATGCAGCAGCACGACGAGAACCGCCCCGAGGATCTGGATACCGAGGGCGAGGACCATGCCGTGGACGATATCCGCTACGCCTGCATGTCCAGACCCTTCGGAGCCCGTCTCGAAGCCCTCGAAGAACTGAACCCGCTTCTCGTCAGCAACGCTTTCCGTCTCGACGAACTGCACTGACGGGTATAGGGCTAGTGCAAATCAGCCAGCAGGGGTACAGCATCTGGCCAGCACCAGCTTCAGCAAGGGCGAAGAACGTCCTCCGGGCGTCGACATCCGCTCGCCCGAAACCGACCGCCCCGACGCCCCCGACGTCGCTGCCGCCACCTCCACCCCCGAAGAAGTAGACACCTCCTTTTGGGAGAAAGCCCTCGCCGACTGCGAGCGTGCCGAAAGGGACTGGCGCAGCAGAGGTCGTGAAATTGTCCAGATGTACCGCGGCGACCTCGCCATCTCGCGCCCCAAGACTTCGCGAACGTCCCGCACCGTCTCCAACGCCGCCAATGCGTCGAACAGCTCCAACTTCAATATCCTCTACGCCAATACCGAAGTGATGCTCCCGGCGGCCTATTCGAAACCGCCCGATCCTGTTGTAAAGTCACGCTTCGTCAAGAAATCCGCCCCGCCGGTCATGCCGATGCTGCCCCCGATGATGGGGCCGCCGCCGATGGGGCCACCGCCTCCGGGGATGGGTCCTCCGGGTGAACCTGCACCGCCGTTGGGGCCCGGAGCCCCTCCCGCGGGACTGGCTCCACCTTCGGGACCCGTTCCCGGTCCTCCGTCCATGCCGGGAGCCCCAATGCCCCCTCCCGGAATGGGTCCTTCCGGCGTCAGTCCCCTGCCTCCGGGAGTAGGGCCCCCGCTTCCAGCCGAACAGCCCGGCGGGGGCCCGCCCAATCTCGGGGCCCCGCCGCCTCCACCGCCGCCGATGGCGGGGCCCCAGACGGTCCCACAGCCTGCCGACATGCCCCCGGGCATGCCGTCGCAACAGGACATCGACACGGCGGCTGCCGTCATGGAGAAGGCGCTGGAGATCGTCGTCGGCGACGAGGCCTCGCACGACGCCGTCAAGGCTGCCGTGCGGGACATGCTGCTTCCCGGCAGAGGCATCTGCCGCGTGCGCTGGAAGCCGATCCTCAAGCAGATCCCCGTCGAGGACCCCGTGATGGGCGGCCCGCTCGCCAACCCGATCACGGGTGAGCCCCAGATGAAGGACGCCAAGATCTGGGAAACCGTCGACGACGAATACGTGTTCTGGGAAGACATCCTGATTGATCCGGTGCGTCAGCATGGAGACGTCGAATGGATCGCGTTCCGGCATTTGTTCACCGAAAAGGCGTTGCTCGCAGAGTTTAGCGACAGCGAGAAGCTGAAGAAATATCAGGGCGAAGGCAAAATCTCGGAGCTGCTGAAATGGACCGAAGAGAGCGCAGCGAAATCCCCTTCAGGCGGCGGCTCTCCGCCGAAGACCGCGGGCAAGCTGGACAGCGTCGTCCGCAAGGCGATGGTGTGGGAAATCTGGAACCGCTCGACGCGCGAAGTTATCTGGCTCATTCGCGAGGGTGGCGGATGCGCCTTGCGCGTCGACCCCGACGTGCTTGGCTTGCTGGGCTTCTTCCCGATCCCGAAGCCGATCTGCGCGGTGGTCACAACCGACAGCATGATCCCGAAGGCGTTCTATGACCTCTACGCGCACCTTGCTGCTGACCTCGACGACACTTCGCGACGCATCTCGGATCTCACCGCCAAGATTAAAGTTCGCGGCGGCTACAACGCCGCGAATAAGGATATCGCCAACCTCCTCACCGCCGACGATGGAAAGCTGCTTCCCGTTGACGGCGTGGACCTCATGTCCGGCGGACTACAAAATCACATATGGCTGGTGCCGATCCTCGAATGGGTCAATGCGCTGAAAGAACTCTACGTCAGCCGCGACCAGCAGAAGAACGCGATCTACGAAATCATCGGCATCGCCGATATCATCCGCGGCGCAACCAACCCGTACGAGACCGCCACTGCGCAGCGCATGAAAGGCACCGTCGGCAGCGGTCGCATGGCCGGTGTCAAAACCGGCGTGGCGAACTTTGTTCGTGACCTGATGCGGTTGAAGGCCGACATCATCGCCCGCAATTTCGATGCCGACACCCTCACCCGCATGACCGGCGAGAACGTCACGCCCGCAATCATGGAGATCCTGCGCAACGACTTCACCCGGTTCTGTTCTATCGACATCGAGACCGACAGCACCGTCGAGGCCGACGAGGCTACGGAAAAAGAAGCCAACGCCCAGATCATGCAGGTGGTGGGCGCGACCATGACCGCGGCGCAGGGCCTGCTGATGACCGGCATCCTGCCGCCGCCGATGATCATCAATCTGACCCTCGAAATGATCAAGATGATGCTGCACCCGATCCGGCACTCCCGCGGCGTCACCGACTTGATCGACGGCTATCAGGAGATGCTGGGCGCGTATATGAAGATGGACCCGACCGGGGCCCTGATGCGCCCGCCCGCGCCTCCGCCACCCCCCGGAGGCCCGGGCCACGCACCGCCGCCATCGCCTTCACGCGGCGCTAACGGCAAGGGTCCTCCGGGACCGCCGACGCTTGGACCGCCGCCCCCGCCCGGGATGCAGTAAAATGGCGAAGAAGCCCAAGAAAAAGCTCGCGAAAAAGCCCGTTGTCCAAAAAGTGCGACCCGACGCCAAATCAGGATCGAAACGCAAACCAAAGAGGACCAAAGCCATGACCGACAAAGACAAGGAAGCCGCCGCCGAGAAGGAAGCCGCCGCCAAGAAGGAAGCCGCAGCCAACACGACGCTGTCCCCGCCGCGCGCAGCCGCGCCGCGCTCCGAGGCCGAAGCCTTCAACGTCCCCGCCGAAGAAATGATGACCGAGCAGGAAAAAGACGCCGCTGGCGGCGGTGAGGGTGCCGGTGTCGGTCCCGTCAGCCCCGCCGAGCACACCACGGGCCCCGTCGAGACCATCGAGGACCAAGGCATCGGGCCCCGCACGCCGTACCCGGAAGGTAATCCTCCGCCGGACACTATCGTCACGACCCGTTCGCAGGGCATCAACAGGCCAGACGCGCCTGCCGTGAAGACCAAACCCGGCGAGACCGTCAAGCGCTGATCCGCGCCAACCGAAGGAGCCAACCATCATGGCAATGGTCCGTTATCCGCTGCCGCTGACGGCGGCGATGCTGGCGAAAGCCAACGCCGCCCACGAGGGCAAGCCGCGCTACGACAGCGCACCGAATGTCGCTGCCGACTGGCACGGCGGCGACTTCGGTCAGGATGTCGACATCGCGGAGGCGACGCAATCCGTCGCCAGCAGCGCCTCCGCCGTCGTCGGCACCGACTACGATCCGCAGCATCAGGAGGGCAAGGGCAAGAACATGAGCCCGGTCCTCACGCCGCTGGCCGATCTCGGCAGGGACTACGGGGCCTATAGCGGCAGCATCTATCGTGGCGGCTCCGTCGAGCCTCGCGCGCCCTACCCGGACAAAACGTCGCTGCCGGTCATCACCGGCATCGCCCCGCGCACGGGCCTTGCGGCGGGCGGCACTGCCATCACCATCTATGGCACCAGCTTCACGGGCGCGACCGCGGTCTCCGTGGGCGGCACCGCGGCGACTTCGGTCGTCGTGGTCAACCCCAACACCATCACCTGCAACGTGCCCGCCAAGGCTGCCGGAAGCTACGACGTGCGGGTCACCACGCCGAACGGCCAGAGCGTGATCCAGACCGGCACCGCCGACAACTTCGTCTACACCTGAGGTTTTATGCGCGGATCAGAACGCCCCAACGACCAGATGCACCTGCCGGGCCTCGGCGTCCCCGTCGACCCTTGGACCGGCCACGTGCTGCCGCCCATCGTTACGCAGCGGCTTCAGAAGCTTAAGGAGGCGGAAGCAGCTTTCCGCCTCGCCCTTCACGAGCTGGACGGCACCACCGTGGGGTCGCTGCCCGGCAACAGAAGCATGGCGCTGGCCTTCACCAAGCTTGAAGAAACCACGATGTGGGCCTTCGCTGCTGTCATCGACCGGTGAACCGATGCCCGTCTACGTGCTCTACGAGGGTCGCCTGATCGAGAAGCGATACAGGCCCTCCCGACACCAGCATGCCGCGTCGGACCTGCCAGCGCCCGCCGTACAGTCGTTTGAGGCCTATCCAAGCCCCATCGACGACGCCACGGTCTCGTCGCACCGCCAGCGCGACCGCGATCTGCACAATTCAGGCAGTTACGACCCTAGGGATACCCCCGCAGCCTTCAGGAAAGCACAACATGGCCGACCCCAACGCAAACGCCCCGCCTCCCAGCCTTAGGGATATCGCCGAACAAGCCTACGACGACCTCGAAGAAGGCGCAGCCGCCGAGGGCCCGGGCCCCGTCGAAAGCGAGGGGTCGGGCGAAGAACCCCTTGCATCCGACGACCGCCCGCGCGATAAATCGGGCCGCTGGGTGACCAAATCGGAGGGCCCCCCGCCGGGCGAAGCAATCGAGCCTCTCGATCCAGCCCCGAAACCAAAAATTGAAGTCCAGCAACCGCCTGCTGATCCAGCTGCTGCATCACCCGCGGCGAAGAGCAATCAGGCACCGGAGCACTGGAGCGCAGAAGACAAGGCTGTTTTCGCCAAGCTTCCTGCGGAGGGGCGTTCCTTCCTACTGAAGCGTCACGGCGAAATGGAAGCCGAGTTCACGCGCAAATCACAGGCGAGTGCGGGAGCAGTCCAGTTCACGCAGGCGCTTGCGCCGGTCTTCAGCGAGCCGCGCCTTGCGGCAGCCTTGCAACAGGCGGGACTTCATCCTGTTCAGGCGATCCAAGAGTGGGCCAATTGGCACAGGCTGGGATCGTCGGAACGCCAAGAGGACAAGTTCCATCTGCTGGTCGACCTGACGCAGCGCATGGGTCTGGACCCAGCGCGCATATTCTCTGCCTTGAGCAACCAGCCGCCGCCGAACCCGATGGGCCTCTCGGACGAGGACCTGAAGGACCCGGCAGTCAAGTTTATCGCCGACCACTTGGGCAAGACGACAAGCGAACTCAATGCCATCAGGGGCGAGCTACAGCAGAGAGATCAGCGCGAGCGTCAGGCTCGCGAGGAAGCGGGTTTCAGAAGTGCAAAGTCGAACGTCGACAGTTTCGCGGAGGAAAAAGGTAAGGACGGCAGGCTACTGCATCCTCACTTCGACGCCGTGCTGTCGATCCTCGTCGACCTCTTCAAGGCCAATCCCGACCGGGATATTGCCGAGGCTTATGAAACCGCCTGCTGGGCTCACCCGGAAGTCAGGAAGCAGCTGTTACAGGCGGAGCAATTCCGCAACCAGTCGCAGAATGACATCCAGAAGGCCCGGATCGCGCAGCGGAGCAATGCACGGGGGCTCACTACGCCCGTACAACGCCCCAACGGCGCAGACGGGCCCTCGAAGGGCGGCATCCGGGATACGATTGAGCGTTCTGCCGATGAGGTCGGGTTTTGACCCCACAGGAGCCTTAGATGGCAGAGCCGACCGTCACCCAACTCGTCGCGACCACGATCCAGAACTATCACAAGCAGTTCGCCGATAACGTCTCCAACTCCAACGCCATCACGGCGCTTCTCCGTGAAGGCAATCGCGTCCGCGTCATCGAAGGTGGCCGCGCCATCGCCTGCCCGCTGACCTACGCCGAGGAAACCTTCGCGTGGTACCTCGGGACCGAGCTGCTCTCGCGAGCCACGAAGGAGACGATCTCGGAGGCGCACTACGACCCGGCGAACGCCGTGGCGTCAGTCACCCTCTCGGGCCCTGATCTCGCCAAGAACCGCTCGCGAGAGCGCATCCTCAATCTCCTTGAGGGCAAGCTCGACAACGCCGAAAGCACCATGAAGAACAACATCACCAAGGCCGTCTATGGCGACGGCACGGTGGCGAAGAGCTTCGTGGGCCTCAAGGGCTTCGTCACTGCCGACGGCCTCGGCACTGTCGGCGGCATCGACGCCGGTACGTGGACCTTCTGGAAGAACCAGTTCCAAGCCGTCGCACGCGCCACGGGCCTCCAGTATCCCGCGCTCAAGGCGGGCATGAACGCGCTGTGGATGAAACTCATCCGCGGTGCCGAGAAGCCCGACCTCATCGTGGCCGACGCCGAAATCTACGGCACCTACGAGAGCGGTCTTCAGGAGAACCAGCGCTATGCCGACGCACGCCTCGGGGCCCTCGGCTTCGAGACGCTCAAGTACAAGAGCGCGGCTCTGGTGTTCGACGGTGCCGCCACGGGCCTGCCCGTCGGCACGGCCTACTTCCTGAACACCAAATACATGAAGTTCGAAATCTACTCGGGCCGCAACTTCGAAGCACTCGACCTGCCCGACCAGTCCCCCGATATGGATGCCGTCACCAAGCACCTCGCCTTCATGGGCGCGCTGACGCTATCCAATCGTTCGATGCAGGGCAGGCTCACGGCAACGGGTACCTGACCTTCATAAACGGCGGCCAGTCGCGGGGAGCACATGGCCGCCGTTTTCCCCGCGCGCTCCCCATTGGAGCACCTATGTCAGATACCCCGACCCTCGTCCGTTTCTCCTCCGGCTGGGAACGCGACGGCAATGGCCCCGACGGGCTGCCGCTGTACCGCGAGACCGTGCGCGTCCGCATGGACCGGCCACCTTTTCTCTCGCTGGAGCGCGAAGCCGAGGAAGCCGACATCACCGACCACCCCGGGCCCTACGAGCTTTACCAGAAGACCTGCGAGGCCCGTAAAGCCATCGTCGGTTACCCGCTGGCGATGTGGCCGGTGTGTCTGCCTCACATTTTCCAGATGTGTGCCGCGCGCGACATCCACACTGTCGAGCAGCTGGCGCAGCTCGTCAGCAAGAAGAAGCGCGCCGAAGCCGCCAAGACCATGCCGCCGGAAATTCTCGAAGTCGCCGACCGCGCCGTTCACATGGTGGAGCTGCACGCTAAGGCGGGCCAGTACGAGGAACTCGTCAACACCATGCAGAGCCAGCTCGACGCGATGAAAGAGCAATACGCCGAAGCGATCTCGACCATCTCGGCGCAGAAGGCCCTGATTGACACTCTCAGGCTGAAGGCCGCCGCATAATGGCAAGATTGGCAACCGTCTCCGACGTTGTGTCCGATGCCTCGCTCGAAATCGGCATCGTGCAGCTCGCCGTGACCAACGTGATTGGTTCGGCGGATCAGGACATCGCGCAGATGACCGCGCTGTTGCAGAACGTCGCAGACGAGTTGCTGATCGACCCTCCCTATCGCGAACAACTCGGCGACGGCAACTGGCTGATCGACGCGGGCCTGCAAGTGCGCAAGGCCCGCCCGACCTCCAACGACGACATCGTGCTGTTCGACGCGCGGCTCACCATCGACGGCCTGAAATATCGCTTTCTGAAAGCCAAGGGCCTCGAATATGGCGAGGAGCAGCGCGACTTCGTCTCGCGGCTCAACAAGCTTGCGGGCCGCCACGCGCCCGTGATCGACCTCAACGCCGACGCAGGACGTGTGCAATGAGGATGCAACCCACAGGGCTCGTACGTCTGAAGAACCCGCACGGCCTGCCGCAGCGCGCCAACAACAAGGGCCGCCCGGCAGCCAAGGTCGCGCATTTCAGCGCGCCGCTGAAGGGCCTCTCGCGCCAGACCGAACTGACCGAAGGCGATCCTCTTCTTGCATCGGTGTTGACCAACTGGGTGGTCGAGGCTGACCGCATCACGGTGCGGCCCGGCTACATCAAGCTGGGCCAGATCGCAGGCAACCCTCCGGTGTCGACGCTGGTGCCGTACTACGGCAGCGTCCAGCGCCTCGCCGCCGCCGCCAACAACGGCAAGCTTTACAATCTCTCCGGCGTGGAGATCGCCAGCGGCTACGGCGGCGATGAGTGGGCGTGGACATCGTTCAGCGACCTCTCGGTTGACGACTACACGGTGATGGTCAACGGCCATGCCGGTGTCGTGTCGTGGAACGGCACGACGTTCGTCACCGAAACCGTCACGGTGCCCGCGGGCGAGACGTGGATCGTCCCGGCCAAGTTCGACAAGGTGCTCTCGCACATGAACCGGCTGTGGTTCGCCGACAGCGAGAGCCTTGCGGTCTACTACCTGCCGATCCAGCAGAAGTCGGGGCAGGTCGAACTTTTCCCGCTCGACGTGCTGTTCAAGCGCGGCGGCGTCATCCGCGGCATGTATACGTGGTCAATCGACGGCGGCACCGGGCTCGACGACGCGCTGGCGATCTTCACCAGCAACGGCGAGGTCGCGATCCTCTCAGGCATCGACCCCGAAAGCGACTTCCAGCTGGTCGGCATCTTCCGCTTCGACGCGCCGATGTCGAAGGACTGCATCATCAACTTCGGCGGCGATCTCTACGTCATGATCTCGACGGGCCTCGTGCCGATGACGACGCTGATCCGCGCCGAGACCGAGAGCCTCGGCAAGGCCGACCGCAACGTCTTCAAGGAATTCGAGGACATCTCGAAGCTGCATCGCGCCGACTTCGGCTGGCAGGCGATGCTCAACCACCACACCAACCACGCGATCTGCAACATGCCGATTGGCGGCGGCAAGTACCAGCAGATGGTGCGGCGGATGCCGGACGCGATCTGGACAAAGTGGATCGACATTCCGGCACGCTGCTGGGGCTGGCTCAACAACCAGACTTATTTCGCATCAGAGACCGGCGGCATCTATCTCGGCGGCTCCGAGTATCTCAACGACAACGGCGCGGCCATCAACGCTGACGTCCGCTTTGCGTGGTCGAACTACCGCAGCGTCAGCAAGAAGAACTTCAAGATGGTGCGGCTCTACACCATCACCGACGGCCTGCCGCGGCCCTTCATCGACCTCGAAGTCGACTACAACAACATTCCGCCGACCAACCAGCCTGACGTCACCGCGGGGGCCTCGGGCGGTGCCGAGTGGAATACCGCATCGTGGGACACTTCGGACTGGGCCTCGGCGACGCAGCCGAAAATGAACTGGCAGGGCGTCACGGGCCTTGGTCGTGTCGGCGCGGCGCGTGTCCGCATCAGCGTCACCGGCTGCACGTTCTCGCTGACCGGCGTCGACGTGATCTATGAACTGGGGGGACTGCTATGAGGGTGCAGTTCGGCGATCTCCCCGACGAAGGCCGCGCGCTGCTGACCAAGCACCTCCGCATCGACTTCAGTGCGTGCGTCATGAAGGCCCCGCGCTGGTTCTCGGCGTGGGCCACCGATAAAGGCCGTATCGTCGGCATCTTCGCTATCGAGTTTCCGTTCTGGTTCGAGGGCCGGGTGACGATCTTGGTCCTCGACCCCCGCTGCATGTCGCGACGCGCACTGCGCGCCATCTTCATGGCGGCATTTACCAACGCGCGACGGCTCACTGCCGAAGTGGAGCCGGACAATCGCCGGGCCCTGCGTCAGGTGCAGCGGATGGGCTTCGTTTACGAGGGTTATCGCCGCATGGGCCTCGAAGGCACGCGCGACACGCTCGTCTACGGCATGCTCAAAGACGACTGCAAATACCTGCCGGGCTACACCGGCTCGACCGTGATAGCCGCACCGGCACTTCACCCGCATGAAAGGCTCCAGTGATGGCCTCACAACCCAGCGCGCCCGATCCCTATGCGACCGCAGCGGCGCAGAACCAGCAGAACCAGCAGGCGAGCCAGTACAGCACGGTCGCGGGCAACGCCAACGAGGTCAACCCATACGGCTCGGTGAACTACCAAGCCGTCGAACAGGTGCCGGTCTATGGTGCGAATGGACAAGTCACGGGCTACGCGCCGCGCTACCAGCGCACAACCACGCTCTCGCCCGATCAGCAAAAGCTGTTGGCGCTCGAAACCCAAGGCAAATATAATCTTGGCACCACGGCTGTCGAACAGTCGTCCAAAATTCGCGACACGCTGTCGAAGCCGATAAATAGCGCCTCGTGGACGCCGTGGCAGACCGACGTCAAGGCGCAGGACTACCGGCAGGATCAGGGCCCGACGGATCGCGCCGCCATCGAAAAAGCGATGATGGACAGCTACAACCGCGCTGCCGAACCCAAGCAAAAAGCGCAGGAGGCCCAGCTCGCGGCCCGCGGCTTCTCGCCGGGCGGCAAGGGCTACGGCAACTACCAGATGCAGCAGGGCGATAACCTCTCCGAGGCCGCCCGCAACGCCTATCTTGCGTCAGGTGATGAAAGTCGCAAGGCGCAGGCCTCCTACAACGACGTCGCGACCGGGCGCTTCAACATGGATAAGGCGCTGGCCGACTACTACAACAACGTCCGCGGCGGCCAGATGCAGGAAGAGATCGCGCTGCGCAACCAGCCCATCAACGAACTTTCGGCCCTGATGACCGGCGCGCAGGCGACCGTGCCGCAATTCCAGCCGTTCCAAGGCGCACCAATCCAAGGCTCGAATATCGGCCAGTACATCAGCGACAACTACAAGAACCAAGTGGGCGCGGCGGCGACCACCAACGCAGGCATCTTCAACATGATCGGCGGGCTCGCGAAGCTTGCGCCGACGCCCTGACAGGAGAAGCAACATGGGATCGAGTGGTGAAAGCTCTAGCGGCGGCGGCTACCAGCCTCCGGGCGCACCTGCACCGGGCCTTCCGGTTGCGGGGGCTGCGGGCGGCGCGCCTGCCGACCCCTACAGCTACGGCAAGTTCCAGAACTTCCTGCCGGAGGTCACGGGCGAGGGCCCGAACCCGATGGCGAAGGGCCTAACGCCCGACATGTTCGACTACAAGCCGCCCGGTGCTGGCGGCGGAGGTGCCGGAATGACCCTGCCGCCCGTCGGTGGCGGGGGCCCGCCCAACAACGCCGGTACCTTCGCGCCCGACACCGGCCAGCAGGCGGCGATGGCGAAAGCTATGGGCGGCTTTAATGACCTGCGCGGGCTGCTGGCGTCCATAAGGGCCAGCGGACAGGGCGTGCCGACGGGAGGCTGGGGCGGCAAGACATTCGGGCCCAAGCCGCCCGGGGCCCCATAGGGAGAGTGCCGTGGCCGCGGGACAGTACGACCTGCCGAAGTCGCCAAAAACCGATCCCGTGGACCCCCGCGGGATGGCGGCTCATATCCGCGCGACCGCTGTAAAATACGGCATCGACCCCGAAGTCGCGTTGCGGGTGGCGAAGTCCGAGGGCCTGAGCACCTTCCAGTCGTCAGTCCCGAGAACCGGCAAGGGCAGCTACAACGGACGCGAAGATAGCTGGGGCGCGTTCCAGCTCTACAAGGGCGGGGGCCTCGGCAACGAGTTCCAGAAGGCGACCGGGCTCGACCCGTCCGACCCCGCGAATGAGAAGGCCACCATCGACTACGCGCTGAAGCACGCCTCCCAGAACGGCTGGGGCTCGTGGTATGGCGCAAAGAACACCGGCATCGGCAACCGGGAAGGCATTGGCGCGGGCCCCGGGGGTGCCGGGCCGACCACCGATTTCTATTCCGGCAACCCCGTGCCCGCCGACACCAGCGCCCCAGCTGCGCCTGCCGTGGCTGCTGCGGCCCCCGAGAAGTCCAAGGACTACGGCGCAATCGTCGGCGACACGCTCCAGCAGATGGGCGTCGACATGCTCAAGGGCGCGAACGCCCAGACCGCGGCGCGCTCCACCCCCGCCGCCGTCACGCCGCAGGCCCCGCTGCCGCAGGCCCCGGTGCCGACGGTGGATCCGCGCGTGGCCGAGATGCAGCGGCAGAAGCTGGCGATGACGATGCAGCGCCTCAACAGCGGAAGGTTAGCCTGATGGCCATTTTTGCCTCAACCACCACGTCGGGCTACAGCGACCCGCTCAAGGCCCTGACCATCAAGGCCCTTGAGAAGCGGCAGGCTGACCAGCTGGCGCAGTCGCAGCAGGCAGAGCCCCCGATCCAGACCATCCCGGGCGGCGTCGGGCACGTCCTCGGCGTCATCGGCGACAAGATGCAGTCCGAACGCACGGCGCAGGCCCTCGCCGACCAGAAGAACCAGCTGGCGCAGACGATGGCGGGCATCGACTGGGAAAAGGGCCCAAGCTCGCAGCAGATCGCGTCGATGGGCAGCGCCGACCCCGACACCATGCGGCAGGTGCTGTCGACGATGGCGGAGAACCGCCGCGCGGCGGCAGCTGACGCGACCACGCGCGCAGGTCAGGACAAGACGCTGCAAGGCGTGCAGGGCGGCCACGAGGTTACGCGCGAAGGCCAGAAAATCACGAAGGATCTGGGCACCGAAGGCCACACCATCCAACGTGCAGGCCAGCAGCTTCAGCTCGACCTCGCCGACAAGGCCGCGCTGGCGCGGCGCGACGAGGCGGTGGCGGAGCGCAACTGGAAGGGCGCGCAAGCCGAACTGGATCGTGCCGAGAAGAGCGGCGACCGTCAGGCGGTGATTACCGCGCAGAAGGCCCTGCAAGAGGCGCAGCAGGCGCACGACCTGCTGAAGCAGAAGAACGAGCAGACCTTCACGGCGGCGCAGCCGAAGAGCGATGCGGGCAAGGTCGCCAGCGATGCGGGCATACCGCTTACCCCGGCGCAAGCGGCGAAGGTCATCAACCCCGACCCCAAGGCCGCGGAAGTCGCCAAGGGCGCGGAGCTGGAGCAGCAGCTCACGCAGAAGAACCTCATGGTCAACGAGCTGACCCGTGCCGAGGAGGCCCTCAAGGGCGGCATCAACACCGGGCCTTGGGCAGGCGCACAGACGGCCCTCGCCAACGTCTCGGGCGGCTATCTCGGCGACAAGGATCAGGCGCAGCGCACCACCCTGTTCGACAACACCATGAACAAGGTCGCCACCGGGGCGATGTCCAACATCCTGAAGGGCCAGAGCACCGACTTCGAGATGAAGAAGTTCATCGCGATGTACAACAACCCGAACATCGCCATCGAAGCCAAGCGCGCCGCGTTCAGCGACGTGCTGGCCGCGGCGAAGAAGGACCGCGACATCGAGGAGCGCGCCGTCAAGAAGATCGGCGGCGACACCTCGCGGCCCGGCGAGGCGGCTGCACCGGCTGCCGCCGCTGCGGCTGATCCGCTGGAGGGCCGCACCGCCAACGGGCCTGACGGCCCGATCATCCGCCGCAATGGAAAATGGGAGAAGCAATAGTGGCTGACGATCTCCCTCCGGGATACACGCTCGACCCGCCCCCTGCGGCGGCTGGTGGCGATCTTCCTCCGGGCTATAAGCTCGACGAGCCCGCGATCTCGCGCGAGCAGGAGATCCGCCGCGAGAAGCTCAAGGCCCTGCTGACGGCCAACCCGAACCCCGGCTACACGGAGCGGCTCAAGGACCAAGTCACCTCGGGCCTGATGCGACCGATCAGCGGCGCGATGTCAGTGGTCGGCGGCAAGGTCGGCGAGGTGTTCGGCGGTAAACCCGCGACCGCGGGCGAGTATTACCGCGGCGGCGTCGGTGCCGAGGAAGACTTCATCAAGCAGGCCCAGAAGAATACCCCGGGCCCCGTGGGGACCGCTGTGGACGTCACCGGGAGCCTCGTCGGCGGCGGCAGGGCCGTAGGGCCCGCCGTCGGTCTCGGCAAGCAGGCGCTCCAGTCCGGCGTGCAGGGCGCTATCGAAGGCGGGGCCCGCAACGCCGAAAGCCCCACCAGCGCCGCCGGGGGTGCCGCCATCGGCGGCGGCATCGGTGCCGCAGGATCGGCCATCGTCGGCGGCCTCTTGGATCGCCTCAAGCGCGTCAGCGGGGCCAAGGCCGACATCGGCGAAGCCTCGCGCGGCGGCAATGCGCAGCTGCTCAAGCACGAGGGCGGCGACATCTACTCGCGGCTGGACGCCGCGGGCATCCACTACAGCCCCGCGGAGACCGCGCCGCTGGCAGCGAACGTGTCGCAGCGGCTCGCTGCCGAGGGCTTCAACCCGAACATGCACCGCGAACTGATCCCGGCCCTTGCCGAGATCGGCGGCGCGAGCGGCCAGCGCACGACGTGGACGCAACTCCAGAACATGCGGACCCAGATCAGTGACCTCAAGGCCAGCGACAATCCGCGGCTGCGGCGCATTGCGGGCGACCTCGGCGACGAACTGGACGGCTTCATCAGCACGGCGAAGCCGACCATGCCCGCCGGAAGCGTCGCCGCGGGCGTCAACCCGGCGCGCGACGTCGTCGAGGCCCGGGACCTGTGGCGGCGGGGCTCGCAGGCCAGCACCGTCGAGGCGCTCGCCGAGAAAGGCACCCGCAAGGCCCCGGATCCGACCGCCAAGGTGGAGAAGAACTTCGAGAAATACTCCGACCGTTTTCTGGACGGCAAAAAGTACAATCCGAACACGCCCGACCAGATGAACCTGATCGACAAAATCGTCGAAGGCTCGCCGAAGACCGCGGCGACGGCGAAGGGGCTGGACCGCTGGGGCAACAACCTGATCGGCTACGGCTCTGTCGGGACGGCGGCGGGGCTCGCTTTGCCCACTCTGTTCGACGAAAGAGGCGGCAGTGGAGCCACCGGGGCCGGGGTGGCGGCAATAGCCGCGGGCTTGGGTGCGAAGGGCGGCAGCAGCGTGCTGCGCCAGAAACTGGCCGAACAGAGCGCAGGCAAGGTCAACGATCTGCTTCGCAACATCGTCACGGGCTCGACCGCGCAGGCCCCCGGGGCCTATGTGCCGCGCGACGCGCTGTCGCTGCTGCTGGCGAAACAGGACGCGGCCCGGGCCGCAGGTCACTACGGCGCAAGTTTCGTCAACAGGGAGTAAACCGATGAAGCCCCCGATGCCAAAAGGCCAGTTCACGCTGCCGAAGTCCGGCAAGATGCTGCCGCCGAAGAAGGTCAACAAGATACTCGACGCGCAAAGCGACGCCGCCGTGGGGCTGCCGCCGAAAAAACTGCCCAAGAAGCCGTTCACGAAGAAGGACTGAGCCATGCCGTTCAACGGATCAGGCGTCTACCAGCGGGTCCGTAACTGGGTCGCTGACGCTGCGGCTGGCATCAAGGTGCGCGCCGACTTCCACGACGTCGAGGACGACGGCTTTGCCGCGGGCCTGAGCAACTGCATCACGCGCGACGGCCAGACCGTCGTCACGCAGAACATCCCGTTCAACAACAAGCGCATCACGGGCCTCGCCGACCCGCTCAATGCGCAGGACGCTTCAACCAAAGCTTACGCCGACACCAAGCTGGCTGCGGCGGGCGGCACGGCGACCGGCGACGTCATCATCGCCAAGACGCTGCCGACGCTGACGCTCAACGCCACCGACGGCACCGACGCCAGCGTGCGGGGGCAGGACACCGGCAAGACCCGCTGGATCATGCGCTACGGCAACGGCACGGTGGAGGGTGGGGCCAATGCGGGCTCCGACTTCGACCTGCTGCGCTACGCCGACGACGGCACCACGCTGCTCGGGGCCTCGCTGATGTTCAACCGCGCCACGGGCCTCGGCTCGGTCGCGGCGGACCCGACGGCGGTGCTCGGCATCGCCACCAAGGGCTACGTGGACAGCGCGATCAGCACGGTGGACGGGGCCAACGTCAACAAGGCCGGGGACACCATGACGGGTCCCCTGATCACCACCAACGGCACCGGCATCAATACCGGAGACGCGGGCACCATCTCGGTGCGCGGCCCAGCCAACGCGGCGATGAACTTCCTGATCCCCTCCGTGTTCGGGGCCAATTTCGGTCTCGGCGCGGACGGTAATTTCTACATGGGCGGCGGCAGCTACGGTGCGGTCGTCCACCAGTTCTGGACCAAGCGGGATTTCGCGGCACTGCCCGCCGCCGTCTTGGGCGTCCGGCTGGTGAACTACGGCGACATTCAGACCCAGACCGGGCCGGGCGGCTATCAGGAGCCCGTCGCTGGCGGCGTGGTGACCGGCTGGGGTTGGTACGGCATCAGCGGCCAACCCGCGCCGCTCGGCTTCCGTGTCCGTATCATGCAGGTGAACATCGGCGGCTCGTGGATCACGGTGAGCTACGTATGACCCGCATCATCGAAAATCATGGCGCGTGGTGTCGCTACACGCCGGAGCCCTTTCCGGGGTGGGCCCCGCACAATGCGCTGTTCGCGCGGCGCGAGAGCGACGGCGTCGACTGGTACGATTACCTCAACTGGACCTTCTACGGGGACACCGTCAAACTGACCGTCATCGACGGCATCGTCGGCGCGGCCACGACAGACCCGACGAAGCTGTTCCCGGCGGGCGCGACCGTGCTGGAGATCGACGGCTTCACGGGCCTCGACCCGCAGGAGGAATTTGGCCGCAAGATCTACGACGCTGCCACGCAGACCTTCAAAGACCCGCCGCCGCCCCCGCAAGATCCGATGCTCGACCTCATCAGGCGCGTCAAGGCGCTGGAACAGGAGCTGCGGTGAACGACGAACTTCGCAACGCCCTTGCCGTGTACTTGCAAAATCAGGCCACCAAACAAGGCGGCGGCGCAGGCAACTTCATGACCGAGGGCCCGCAGGGCCCGAACCTGCCGCAACTGTCGCTGCAAGATCGTAACGCCCCGAACCCGGCGATATCCGCGCAGTACGGTATACCCGTCGGCGACGGCGAACTGACGGCGCGCGGAAATCTGTTCAAGCCGGACGCGCAGGCCCCCGCGAACTGGGGCGCAATGCTAGGCTACAGCAAGCCGTTTTAGGGGGTCCGATGAACCAGTCCACGATCTACATCGACCCCACAGGCTGCTCCGAAGTCGGCTGGACGCAGGCGGCTGGCATGCCGGGCGACACCCGGTTCCACTTCAGGACCCCCGGCAACCTCGCCTACACCGCCATCGCCAACATGTCCCCGCAGCTGGTGCTGCGTCCGCAGCTCACTTTCGACATCCACGCCTACGACATCACCATCGACGACCCGACCGGGGCTGCCGGAGTGGCGATCATTCCCGGTTCCGTCATGGTCGACCGGTTCCGTATCGAGGTCTACGAGCGGAACTCGATTGGCCAGCCGCAGCGCATGCTGGCGGCAGGCCGGGTGGCGATCAGCGGGGAGGCTTACACCAGTTCCAGCCCCCTCAGCCCTGCAAGCTACTCCCAAGGCCCTGCGGGCCCCGCTGGGCCGCCCGGGCCTCCGGGCACGGGGGGTACAGGCGACGGCACGCGGGGCTCCCGGTGGTACACCGGAGCGGGTCCTCCGGGCCTCGGCATCCCGGACACGCGGGTCGAGGGCGACATGTATCTCGACGAGAATACCGGCGACGTCTACCGCTGGGACGCGACAACCGCCGCGTGGCGGGCCAAGGGGGTGTGACCTGTGGCTTGGTCTCCAGAAACCAACATCAAGGGCCCCAAGGGCGACAAGGGCGACAAGGGCGATCCCGGTGCCAGCGGCTCCGGCACGGGCGACGTCGTCTGGGCTGGAACGCCCCCGGCGGTCGTCGACGACATCGCGGTGTTCAACGCCACCGACGGCAAGTCAATCAAGGATGGCGGCAAGAAGATCAGCGACCTCGTGCTGCTGGCCAATCTGGCAGAGCTGATCGACGACCGCCTCGGAGGGGCCGGGGGGCTGCTACAGGCGGGCAGCAACATCACGCTGACCTACAACGACGTCGCCAACACGCTGACGATTGCCGCCTCGGGCGGGAGCGGCGACGTTACAGGGCCCGGGGGCGTAACCGCCGACGCCAACATCGCGGTGTACAACGGCACCACCGGCAAGATCATCAAGGACAGCGGGGCGAAGGCCGCGAATGTCCCGACGGACGATCAGAAGGCGGCGCTGGCGGGC
>Ga0070678_100000059_pt1 | contig 40096 bp, 35 predicted proteins | sample KBSM73metaG_FD_65647 | JGI IMG/M metagenome (GOLD analysis project Ga0070678, IMG submission 65647) | Miscanthus rhizosphere microbial communities from Kellogg Biological Station, Michigan, USA - KBS M7-3 metaG | ecosystem: Host-associated > Plants > Roots > Rhizosphere > Soil ...
ACCGGAAGCTGCCGTTACTCCGGCTTGATGCCCGCAATCTTAATTACTTTTCCCCATTTCGCGATTTCGCTGCGTATATACGCTGATAAATCGCCTGGCGTGCTGCCGGCGGGATCCGCGGCGAGGTCGAGGAAGCGTTGCTTGACATCGGGCAGAGCAAGCGTCTTGTTAATTTCCGTGTTGAGCCGCGCAACGATCGGTTGCGGCGTCGCGGCCGGAGCGACAATGGCGTACCAGTTGCCCACTTCGTATCCCGGCAATCCGGATTCGGCGATCGTCGGCATTTCCGGCATGACCGCGCTGCGCTTGGCGCTCGTCATCGCGATACCGTGCAGTTTGCCTTCTTTCACGAAAGGCAGCGCCGATGAAATACCGGAAAAATAAATGCCGACCTGTCCGGCGAGCAAATCGGTGAGCGCAGGTCCGCCGCCTTTATAGGGCACATGCACCATGTCGACGCCTGCCATGCTTTTAAAGAGCTCGCCCGCAAGATGCGGCGGAGTGCCGATGCCCGCGGAAGCAAAGTTCAGCTGGCCGGGCTTCGCTTTCGCCAGTGCAATGAGGTCGCGCACAGTTTTCACGGGCACATTCGGATGCGTCACCAGAAGGCTGGGCGCCGTGCCGACGAGACTCACGGCCGCGAAATCTTTGATCGGGTCATACGGAAGCTGCTTGTGCAGCCACGGATTGATGGAGAGCGGCGCGGTGCCGCCGAACAGCAGCGTATATCCATCGGCAACCGCACGCGCCGCGAGCTCAGCTCCGATAATTCCGCCGGCGCCGCCGCGATTGTCGATCACCACCTGCTGGCCAACCTGCGCGGTCAACCGTTGGGCGATCAGGCGGCCGAGTATGTCATTCGGGCCGCCGGGCGGAAAAGGTACGACCATGCGTATTGCCTTTGACGGATAAGGCTGCGCCCCGGCGAACGAAACAGTGATAGCCAGCCCTGCGACAGACGCCGCCAGCATGGACGATTTTGAAAGCGGCATGACGTAACTTCCTGAATTCACTGTCGGTCTAAAGATGAAACTGATTTTCGCACGACTCACGCAATTGCCGAAGCGCCCGTTCCGGACTAGTATTGAATTCCACTCACTCTCGCGCACCACTCTGGAGGACCGAATCATGTCTCAGCCCATTTCATTGGCATACAGTCGTGGCTGCGGGCGCAAGCGCGAACTCATCTCTCTAGTCAACACCGCACTATTGCTCGCACTGCTCATGGTCGCGGGTTGGATTGGACGCAGCTACGCCGCTGAAGCACCTCGCGGCGGCGAGCGGCCACCGCTCACGGTCGATGCGTTTTCGGTGGTAAAGATTCACGTTAGAGCTGTCAACGACGCGCGCAGCCGAAGCACACTGGGCCCAGAGCGTGACGGCACCGGCATCGTCATCGATTCGAGCGGACTCATTCTGACGATTGGTTATCTCGTGCAGGAAGCGGAAACCGTGGACATCTCGGCGGCGGACGGTCGTACCGTTCCGGCGAGCGTCATTGCGTACGATTTCACGACGGGTTTCGGTTTGCTGCGTGCCGTGAAGCCGCCGTCGGTTAAGCCAATAACCCTGGGCGATTCGTCGACCGTGCCCGAGCGCGAGCCGGTGCTGATCGTAGGCTTCGACGGTGTAGCGCCTGCGTTCGTTGTGTCGCGGCGTCCATTCGCCGGCTATTGGGAATATCTGCTGGATGAAGCGATCTACACTGCGCCGGCGACGGTGAACTGGCAGGGCGCGGCGCTGATCAACAAGGAAGGCAAGTTGCTCGGCGTGGGATCGCTGGTTGTTGGCGACGCGCTCGGCGGACGAGGACAGGTGCCCGGTAATCTCTTCGTCCCCATCGATCTGCTCAAGCCGATTTTGGGCGACCTGATCGCGCAGGGCAGGACATCGTCCAAGCCGCGACCATGGCTCGGTGTCAGCACGCAGGATATGCAGGGCAAGCTGATTGTGACGCGCGTGTCACCTGACAGTCCCGCCGAGCAGGCAGGACTTACCACCGGCGATATTATTCTTGGCATTCGGGGCGAGCAGATAAAAGGACACCCGGATTTCTATCGTAAGCTGTGGGCGAGCGGCGATGCCGGCACGGACGTAAAGCTCGACGTGTTGAAAGGCGTCGAGGTGAAACAGTTGAATGTCCGTTCAATGGATCGGGAGAAATATCTAAGGCCGAGGCCCACTTACTGACCGTGAAGGAAAAATAAATCCCGGCCGCGTGCCGGGATTTTTTTCGCCGGAACTGTCCGAACATTCGCATGGCGCAGCCCGCGCTGCGGTAGCGTGTGCCGCGAACGTAGCGCCAGTACGCGCACTCGTCAGTGGGTCCGTAGCCGCGGTGCACACCAGGAGGCGCCGCGCCATGCAACGCGAGCAGGCGTTTTGTGTCGTGTTCGAGCAGAAACAGTGACACTACAAACGAGGCGCCGGTTGAACGCCAACGCCGAAGAGCGGGACCTATAAACGCGCAGGTGCTGGAAATCCACGATAGACGCCGGTGCTGAGTATAAAATGCGCATCTTCAGCGCCGCCTTATCGGATACCAGCATCTCAGGGGCGACCTCACATCAATCAAGGAAAGTCATGGACACACCAGCGAATGCAGCGACGGGCACCGAGCATTGGACCAAGAAAGGCGACGTAAAGCTTTTCCTATGGGAAAAACAGGCGACGGCGCCGGGTAAGCGCGGCACTGTGTTGTTTGTTCACGGCTCGTCGATGGCTTCACAGCCGACGTTCGATCTGCAGGTGCCGGGACGTCCGCATTCATCAGCCATGGATTATTTCGCGTCTCTCGGTTACGACACCTGGTGCTTCGATATGGAAGGCTACGGTCGTTCGGATAAGACTCGCAATATCAATTGCGACATCGCTAACGGCGCCGACGATACGGTTGCGGCAACCAGCTATATCATGCAGACGCGCGGCGTTAAAAAGTTCTTGGTGTACGGAATCTCTTCGGGCGCACTCAGGGCGGCGATGTTCGCGGAACGTCATCCCGAGCGCGTTGCGCGCCTTGCGCTCGATGCGTTCGTCTGGACGGGCGAGGGCAGCCCGACGCTTGACGAGCGGCGCAAAAAGCTGCCGCAGTTCCTGAAGATTAACCGCCGTCCGATCGATCGCGCGTTTGTGCACAGCATCTTCAATCGGGATCATGCGGGCTGCGCCGAGGAAAAAGTCGTCGAGGCATTTGCCGACTCCATATTGGCGCTCGACGATTCAGTGCCAACCGGCACTTATGTCGACATGTGCTCGAAGCTGCCTGTGGTGGACCCGGCGAAGATCACCGTTCCGTCGTTGATCATGCGCGGTGAGTTCGACGGCATCGCAGGCTTCGACGATCTCATCGAGTTCTTCAAGCGCCTGCCGAATCCGGACAAGCAATTCACCGTGATGGCGGGCATATCGCACGCGAGCTTTCAGCAGATCAACTACCAGATGGTGTATCACATCCTGCATTCGTTCTTCTCGCAGCCCGAGCCGTTGTATCGCGGATGATGTTACTCACATCGTGCGCGCCGTTTGTCATGATCGACCGTTATCATCCACGTAAAGGAATGGCATGACGGAAATCGATGCGGCAAAGATCTCCGGCGTGAATCAGTACAAGCTGCTAGTGGGTACAGTTACGCCGCGGCCGATCGCTCTCGTCACCAGCATGGGCCCGCAAGGTCCGAATGCCGCGCCGTTCAGCTTCTTTAACGCCGTCGGCTCTGATCCGGCTATGTTGTGTTTTTCGGTCGGCAACAAAGATGAAGGCGCTAAGGATACCGTCGCCAACATCCGCGAATGTCCCGAGTTCGTCGTTCACATCGTGAGCGACGCGATCAAGGACAAGATGAACGTGTGCGCAGTCGATTATCCGCGCGGCACCAATGAGCTCGAGAAGGCCGGCTTTACGACCGTGCCCTCGATGCGCGTGCGGCCGCCGCGCATCAAGGAAGCGCCGGTGGCAATGGAGTGCAAGCTGATACAGATCGTCGAGCTGGGCCGGCGGCCGAATCACCTCGTCATCGGCGAGGTCCTGTACTTTCACTACCATGACGGCATCGTCAACGAGCGGTTTCATGTCGACGTCGGACGTGTCAATCCGATCGGGCGTCTGGCGGGACGCGGCGGCTACACGCGCATCACCGATCGATTCGAGATGCCGCGCTTGAGCATAGGCGGCGACGCGCCGGAATAGCGATGCGGGTGTTCCTGCTGGCGCTTTCCGCGTTGGCGTCGGTCAACGCTTTCTCCCAGGAGTTGCCAACCGCCTATCCAATCAAACCGATTCGCCTGGTAGTGGGTTTTGCACCGGGTGGCGCGCCGGGACTCGTTAGCCCTTCGTTCGTCGAAGGGCCCGCTTGCGGGAACGGGGCGCGGTCCGCCGGGTTAGTACGCACTGCGGCTCAACTGCCAACTGCGTATCCAGGCAAACCGATTCGCCTGATAGTGGGTTTCGCGCAAGGCGCCGCGCCGGGACTCGTTAGCCCTTCGTTCGTCGAAGGGCCCGCTTGCGTGAACGGCGCGCGGTCCGCCGGGTTAGTACGCACTGCGGCTCAACTGCCAACTGCGTATCCAAGCAAACCGATTCGCCTGATAGTGGGTTTTGCTCCAGGCGGCGTCACGGACATCGTCGCCCGGGCTCTGGGCCAGAAGCTCTACGAGAGCCTCGGTCAACAAGTCGTCGTTGATAACCGCGCGGGCGGCGGCGGTGTGATCGCCGCAGTGATGACGGCAAGATCGCCGGCGGATGGATACACGCTGCTCATGAGTTCGGTCAGCACGATGGCGACGGCTGTGAGCACGCACGATCAGCTGCCGTATGATCCCGTGCGCGACTTCTCGCCCGTCATGCTTGTCGTCGTGACACCGTATCTCGCAACAATACCGGCCGCATTGCAGGCGAATAGCTTGCGCGAGTTTATCGCGCTGGCAAAAGCAAGGCCGGGCGAGCTCAATTTCGGCTCGTCCGGTACTGGCGGTGGCGCGCATCTGTCCGTCGAGCTTTTCAGGTCGATGGCCGGAATCTCGCTCACGCATGTTCCCTATAAGGGCGCTGCTCTAGCGCTCACCGATTTATTGGGCGGTCATATACAACTGACCTTCAGCCAGCCGCCCCTCGTTCTGCCGCACATGAGAAACGGCAAGCTCAAGGTTCTGGGCATTACCAGCGCCAACCGGCTCGCAGTTCTGCCGCAAATTCCGACATTCGCAGAAAGCGGTCTGCCCGGTTATGAGTCGACTTCGTGGCAGGGCGTTGTTGCCCCTGCGGCTACACCGCAGGTCATCATCGTCAAGCTCAATAACGAATTTGCGCGTGCGCTGCGTTCCCCGGGGGTGGGTGCACGAGTTGCCGCTGAGGGCTCCGCGCCGGGCGGTGGAGCCCCCGACGAGTTTGCGGCGTACATCAAAAGCGAAATCTCGAAATGGGCGAAAGTAGTCAAGGAGTCCGGCGCGAGAGCAGACTGAAACGTGATGCGTTTCATATCATCGGCGGAGACTAGCGAGAAAAATATGCGAGAATCGCTGAGGTATCCATAACGTTTGAATGACGCGCAATATGTGCGACACATGACATTGCCGTGAGTCGCCGGTGAAGTCGTTCAACCGCCAGCCACTTCGAAAAATACAATGAGCGCGAAACCGACCAACGTCCGTCCCGCCTACGACAAAGTCATTGCCCAGATGGCTGCGTACGCCGACCGGTATCAGGTGAAGAGCGAACTCGCGCTGGAGACAGCGCACTACTGCTTGATCGACAGCCTCGGATGTGGTTTCGAAGCGCTTGGATACCCGGCCTGCACGAAGCTGCTCGGGCCGCTTGTTCCCGGCACTATCGTGCCGCACGGCGCAAGGGTGCCGGGCACTTCATTCGTGCTCGATCCGGTGCGAGCAGCGTTCAACATCGGGGCGCTCGTTCGCTGGGTCGATTACAACGACGCTTTCTACGGCGAGACAGTAATCCATCCTTCCGACACGTTTAGCGGCATCCTGGCCGTTGCCGACTGGATGAGTCGCACTCGTGTGGCCAACGGCAAACCGCCGCTCGTCATGTCTGATGTGCTGAAAGCAGCCGTGAAGAGCTATGAAATCATGGGCTGCCTCGCGCTCGAGAACGGTTTTACGCGTGCAGGTCTCGACCATACCATCCTCGTCAAAATCGCAGTCACGGCCGTCGTTACGAAAATGCTTGGCGGCACGCGCGAGGAAATCATGAACGCGCTGTCCAATGCGTGGGTCGACGGACATCCTCTCGCGACCTTTCGCCGCAAGCCGAACACGGGTTCGCGCAAGTCATGGGCCGCCGGCGATGCGGCGGGCCGCGCCGTACGTCTTGCTTTGATGGCAGTGAAAGGGGAGATGGGATATCCCTCTGCCCTGACGGCAAAAACGTGGGGATTCTACGAAGTGCTGTTCAAAGGCCAGCCGTTCAAATTCCAGCGGCAGTTTGGAAGTTACGTGATTGAAAACGTGCAGTTCAAGATCGCCTATCCAACCGCATTTCATGGCCAGACGGGCGTTGAGGCCGCAATCAAGCTGCATCCACTCGTAAAAGACCAGCTCGAAGATATCGAGAGCATCGACGTGAAATGCCACAACTCGACAATGGTGATTCTCGACAAGACCGGGCCGCTCGCCAATCCGGCGGACCGCGACCATTGCATGCAATACATGATGGCAGTGGGTCTCATCTTCGGGAAACTCACGACCGAAGATTACGAAGATCATGTCGCGTCAGACCCGCGCATCGATGCGCTGCGCGCGAAGATGCATCTCGCGGAGTCGCCGGTGTTCGAGCGCGAATATCACGATCCGGCGAAACGCACTAACGCTAATTCGATCCAGGTGCATTTCAAGAATGGAACGAAAACGCCGGTCTCGCAAGTGGATTATCCGCTCGGGCATGTGAAACGACGCAAAGAAGGTATTCCACTGCTGATCGAAAAGTTCGAGAAGAACGTGGCGCGCGTGTTTGCGGAGAAGCAACGTCGTCAGATCGTCGACTTATGCCTCGACCGCAAGCGCGTTGCGGCGATGCCTGTGAACGAGTTCATAAATGTCTTCGTATGACGCAGCCGACCACAATCGCGTCCTTGAGCGCATGAGCGCGGCTCTGTCCTAGAGATGGATACGCAAGCCGCGCCCGAGCCGACTCCAATCCGCGAAAGCGAGCGCCCAAAGCCGACTGTTATCGTTAAAAGGAACCGCTCACACAGCTTCCTCAAGGGTCTGCTCGTTCTGGCAGTCCTTTACACGCTGTATTTTGCGCGAGTGGTCGTTCTGCCTGTCGTCCTGGCGCTGCTGTTTACGCTCATTCTGTCACCGGCCGTCGGTCTGTTGAAACGCTTGCGCATACCGGAGCCGCTCGGCGCAGCCGTCGTCGTTGCTACGCTCGTCGGCCTGATTGCGTTCGGTATCTACTCGCTGATTGATCCCGCGAGTGCGTGGCTGGAAAAAGTGCCGAGCACGATGCAACAGGTTGATACAAAGCTGCGCGGCGTTAAAAAATCGGTACAGGCGGTCACCAAGGCTGCGGACAAAGTTGAGGAAATTACAAACGTCGACGGTAAGCCGGCGGTAAAGGCACAGGTCGTCACACCGAAGCCGACACTCTTAAGCCGGATATTGACCGGTACGCAAAGCCTGCTGGTTGCAGCGGCTTCAACGATCATATTGCTCTATTTCCTGCTCGCATCGGGTGACATGTTTCTGCGCAAGCTGGTGCGTGTGTTGCCGCGCTTCGATGACAAGAAGCAAGCGGTCGAGATCGCTCGCACCATCCAGTCCGATATGGCGCGCTACCTGTTTACGATCACATGCATCAACTGCGGTTTGGGCGCGGCAACGGCGTTTGCGATGTATGTGCTGGGGATGCCTAATGCCGTGCTGTGGGGCGTGATGGTCGCGATTCTGAACTATCTGCCTTACGTTGGCGCGTGGACGAGCCTGACTATTCTTACGGCAGTCGCTTTCTTCACGTTTGATGCCATCGGCGACATTGTCCTGGTGCCTATCGTCTTCTTCTCGTTCACGGTGATCGAGGGACAGATTCTTACGCCGATACTAACCGGCCGCAGCCTGACGCTGAATCCCGTAGTCATCTTCCTCTCCATGCTGGTATGGGGATGGCTATGGGGAGTCGTCGGCGCACTCATGGCCGTACCCATACTCATGACGTTCAAGGTCTGCTGCGATCACATTGAATCGATGGCGGCCATCGGCGAGTTTCTCAGCGGCAAGCAGGTCGAGCCGGAAGTCGCCGCCGATGCCCGGCCGGCTAAATCATGACAATTGCGCTGTAACTCAAAACGCAAGCCGGTCGATTATGGTCACACGCCGCGTGCTCGTCACCGACGATAATCAGGATGCCGCCGAGACGCTTGCCATCCTGCTCGGGCTGGATGGCCATGACACACGCGTCGCGAACAACTCGCGGTCTGCGATTGAAATCAGTGAGACGTTCCGGCCTGAAGTCGCAATTCTGGACATCAACATGCCGGGCGGCATGAGCGGCTACGATCTCGCGCGGTATCTCAAAAACATGCTCGGCGAGAAGCTGGTTTTAATCGCCTTGACCGGACTTTCGCAGACGCAGGATCGTCAGCGCGCGCGTTTGGCCGGGTTCGCACACCACCTGGTGAAGCCGGCGTCTTACGAAGAACTCAAGGCGATCCTCTGATGCCGAGGCCGGCGCAAGGCATCACCGCCACGACCAGAACTCGCCGCGCTCCTTCATAAACGATTTGGCGAGCACCATCTTGTGGACTTCGGATGCACCGTCGACGAGGCGCGACTGCCGCGCATAGCGGTAGATCCATTCGAGTACCGTGTCCTTCGAATAACCGCGCGCGCCGTTCAGCTGGATCGCGGCATCTACGGTTTGATGCAGGACGTCTGCGACAACGACCTTCGCCATCGACACTTCCTTGCGCGCGAAATCCCCGCGGTCCAGCTTGTCCGCGGCGCGCATGACGAGCATGCGTCCGATTTCGACTTGCATAGCCGCATCGCCCAACTGCCATTGCACCGATTCGCGATCCGCGAGCTTCACGCCGTGCGCATATCGTTGCTCGACATAGTCGGCTGCAATTGCCATCGAGCGCCGCGCCAGGCCGAGCCAGCGCATGCAGTGTGTAAGACGCGCGGGGCCGAGGCGTATCTGCGTGTACTTCAATCCATCACCGATATTCATCAGGCGGTTCTCGTCGGCAATCTCCAGTCCGTCGAACTCGAGCTCGCAATGTCCGCCGTGCTCTTCCGGGCCCATGATTGGAATGCGCCGCACAATGCGCCAACCCGGCTGATCGCGGTCGAACAAGAACGCGGTGAGTCCTTTGCGAGCATCGTCGGACGTCTTGGCAAGCAGGATGAAATGCTGGGCAATACCTGCGCCGGTGATGAACCATTTGCGGCCGCGGATTATCCATTTATCGCCGTGCCTGCTCGCGGTCGTCAGCATCATCGTCGGATCCGACCCGGAGCCGGGCGCAGGTTCCGTCATGACAATAGACGATCGTACCTTGCCATCCACAATAGGCTGCAGCCAGCGTTTCTTCTGCACCGGCGTCGCCACCTGATTGAGCGATCGCATATTGCCGTCGTCGGGCGCTGCGCAGTTGAACACTACCGGCCCGAAGATCGAATAATTCATCTCCTCGTAGCATGCTGCGATCGCCGTCATGCTAAGACCGCGGCCGCCGATATCCTCCGGTAGCTGCGGCGCCCACAGGCCCGCAGCCTTTGCTTTGGCGCGCAGCGCGTCGAGCAGATCGAGCCGGATGTTTTCATGTTCGTCGAAAGACTGCGAGTCGCTTTCGAGCGGCAGTAAATGCTCCGCGACGAATGCGCGGTACCGCATGCGGTAATCTTCAACGTGAGGCGGCAGCGTGAAATCCATCAATACTCCAAGACGTCGGTAAGACAGATACAGCAAACAAATGAGCGGCAATTATCAAAATCGCCGTTGGCATATCACGAACGGCTATTTACCAAGCGATCGACAACTAACTGCGGGTCTCGTTTTCTTATGTGTCTTCTGTGAGTCCCTTGGCTACACGGTTTTAAGAAGTTCTTTCGCCCGCTCGCGCAATACGAATTTCTGGATTTTCCCGGTTGCATTCTTCGGCAGTTCGCAGAAGACGATTTTTTTGGGCGCTTTGAAGTGTGCAAGCGTGTCACGGGCGTAAGCGATGAGATCGCGCTCCGTTGCGGCTGCATCCGGCTTGAGGGTGACGAAAGCGACCGGCACCTCGCCCCATTTTTCGTCCGGTCCGGCAACGACGGCTACTTCCATCACAGACGAGTGGCCGGCGAGCGCACGCTCGACTTCGAGCGAGGGCACATTCTCGCCGCCCGAAAGGATGATGTCCTTCGAGCGGTCCTTGATCTCGACGTAATAATCCGTATGCATCACACCGAGATCTCCAGTGCGAAACCAACCGTCCGGCGCTGCTTTCAATGTGCCGGCTTCGTCGCGATAGTAGCCCAGCATGACATTATTCCCGCGCAGCGCGATCTCACCGAGCGTATTGCCATCCGCCGGAACGTCGGCGCCATTCACATCGACCACTCGCAAGTCATGCGCGATGACGTTCCCCACGCCCTGTCGCGCTTTGATCTGCGCCTGCCGGGTCATCGGAAGTTCGTTCCAGTCACGCCGCCATTCGCAGATTACCGCCGGACCGAAGGTTTCAGTGAGGCCATACAAGTGCGTGACGTCGATGCCGAGTTCCGCCATGCGCATCAGTATCGCGGGCGTGGGCGGCGCGCCGCCGGTCGCGGCGGCGATACGTCGCGGCGGCGCGCCATTTTTCGCGGCTTGCGCCCATGCAATCATGATGAGAACAGTCGGCGCCGCGCAGAAGTGCGTGACGCCCGATGTACGCAAGTGTTGCCAGACCAGTTCCGCATCCAGTTTGCGCAAACACAAATGCGTCGCACCGGCGGCGGTGACGGCCCATGTGAAGCACCAGCCATTGCAGTGGAACATGGGCAGCGTCCATAGGTACACGCTGTCGCAGTCAAGCCGCATGTGGGCCACCATCGCGAGCGCCTGCAGATACGCGCCGCGATGGTGATACATGACCCCTTTGGGCTTACCCGTGGTGCCGCTCGTATAATTAATCGAGATCATTGCACGCTCATCAGCAACTGGAATCTCGAGCGGCTGGGCGCCCGCAATCCAGTCTTCGTACTCGTCTTGGCCGCCGGCACGTATCAACTTCAATCCATGCAGGTTCTTTTCGATGGCGCGCGCAACCGCTTCGAATTCGTAGTCGTATATGAGGATTCCGGCTTCGCTGTGTTCGACGGCGTAGGCGAGATCGCCGGCGGTTAGCCGCTGATTGAGCGCTACAAGCACGGCGCCGGCGAGCGGCACGCCGTAATGCGCTTCCAGCAGAACATGCGTGTTGGGAGCGAGCACTGCGGCACGCGCCCCGTCCCGGATGCCAAGCGCATGAAGTGCGCCCGCGAGGCGGCGAGTCCGATCATAAAGCTCGCGGTATGTATAGCGGACGTCGTTGTCAATGACGGCGATGCGCTCGCCGAACACCGTGGCCGAGCGGCGCAGGAATGCGGTCGGCGTCAGCGGCTCGAATGAGATCTGCGGCTGCACGCGACGGTTAGTCAGTCATGCTCATCATCCACGTTTCGTGTCTTCGAGCGCTTTCGGATTGGCGATAGCGACTTTGTCGGTGGAAGTCCTCTGAAGGTGATAGAGCAGCGCGTCGCGCTTTTTGTCATCGAAGCGACCGGCGCGTATGTCTGCCGCCAGGCGTCGATTATAGTGCGCGATAGCCGCGTCGAGCGCCCGATGAGGTGGCTGATCGTTTTCACCAAAGAGATCGCGCAGGCGCGTGAGCTCGTCTCGAGCGGGACGGTCGCCAGCTGCATGTTCACGCGCGGCGATTGCCATGGCGTTCGCAATCATCAGCGCTTCGTAGCGAAGTTCGCCAGGCACGTGTGGCAACACCTGGTTCAGCAACGTGCTGCGCGCGATGTCGAGAAGGTCCCGCGCGTCGGCCGTGTCATTCATAAGTGCCATTCGGTGCCTTGTGAGCACCACGGACTGTGTGTCCATCTGCGGAACTATTTGCGCTCATACGTGCGTCAACGGGTTAACGATACGATTTCGTGTTCAAGCTCTGCAACAATGCTGCCGGTTAGCGCGAGCTCGAGTGATGGCTCGCTACCCGAGAGGTGTCGACGCGCCTGCTGCAGCGCGATTATCGCCCAACGGATATGCGCCATGACCTGCCAGTAAACGAGTGCTGACGGCGGCACTTCGCGTCCGGCGGCCTCCTGGTACGGAAGCAAAAAGTCTTCGGCGTCTGCGATACCGCCCGCAGGCTTTGCCTTACCGGCAAAGCGCCAGCATTTTGCGAAGATCCAGCCAACGTCTTCGAGCGGATTGCCGAATGCAGCGAACTCCCAGTCGAGCACGCCCGCAAGGCGGCCTTCGTGCACCAGGTAATTGCCGGTGCGATAGTCGCGATGAATGAACGTCGTTTCTTCATCGACAGGCGCGTTAATTTCGCACCAGCGCAGGCCCCACTCGAGCGCAGGATGCGCTGATGACAGCTGATCCAGATAACGGCGGTACTGCGCTACGTTGTCGCGGGCGAGCATCGTATCCAGGAAAGTAAGCCGCGGCTGCGGCGGCTTGATCTCGTGCAATCGCGCCAGATTTGTCGCGAGTTCCCGCGCGAGCAAGGCGCCGTCGGGTACGAGTTCCGGTTCGCGCGTCACGCGATGCCCGCTTGCGATGCCGGGCAGGCGCTGCATGATAAAAAACTCGCGCCCCGTGATTGCCGTATCGCGGCAGAGCCATAGCGGTTGAGGTGCATGCAGACCGTGCAGGTGCGCAACGCGGAGGATTTCAAACTCTTCCGCACGCTTCAGGCTCGCTTCGACGCGCGCGGCGGCATCCGTACGCAATACCCATTGATGTGGACCGGGATGCGTGCCGCCGGTCATATCCGCATCGATCGCCCAGTTTTCCTGCACTGCTCCGCCGCTCAGCCGGTACAGCTTTCTGATGTGCACGGCATTGGCGCCGGCGGCTGCACGCAGGAACGCTTCGAGACCTATTCTTTTTTGAGGGTCGTCGATGTTATTGGCAGTCACTTCAACAAACTCTTCAACCGGAAAGCACGCGCAGGACGCGAAGTAAACATCTGGATATGTTCAGCGGAATAAATTCGGTCACTGCTTGCGTAAACAAACAAATCGCTTCTCGTTTCTATTTCCCTTGCGGCCCGGGCGTCTTATGCGGTGGACGTGTGCTCTACATATGCGAATAAAGCAGGCGGCCCGCGACCGGCACGCGCGCCATGAGCACGCAGCCGCTGCCAGAGTCGGTGATATAGACAGTCTTGCGATCCGGTCCGCCGAAAGCCACGTTGGTTACGAGATCGCTGCTGCACGACTGCACGCGGTACAGCGGCTCGCCGCGATGATTGAAGATCCACACGGCTCCCATATCCGGATGCGCGACAACGAGTCCGTCGTGCTCGTCGATCGTAATGCCGTCAGGACCGCGTCCGCCGGAGAGTTGAATCTGCAATCCCATGCGCGCAACGGTCCCGTCGGGCGCAAGCGGGAATCGCCACACCGCATTGGCGCGAGTGGCGGCCACGAACAGCGTATCTTCCTTCGCATTGAGGACGAGCCCGTTCGGGCTGGGCACACAGTCGGCGAGTTTTTGCAGCACGCCGCCGGCGGTGTAACGATAAACACGACCCGTCGGATCCGAAAGATCGCTCTGTCCCTGATCGGTAAAGTACAGGTCGCCATTGGACGCGAATGTGAGATCGTTGACGCCCTTGAAGTGCTCGCGATGATAGCGCGTGACGACCGGTGTTATTTTTCCGTTCGACGGATCGAGCGTGACTATCCCGATCTTGTGATCGGCGACAAAGATACGACCGTCCTTGTGTATGCGCAGGCCGTTCGGCTCGCCCTCGTACTCGGCGACGATCTCGAACTTTCCGTGCGGCGATATCCGAAAGATGCGCCCGTACGGAATATCGACGACATACAGGTTACCCGCGCGATCGAAAGAAGGTCCTTCGAGGAACGATCCGGCCGCGACAGCGCCGCCGCCCGCAGTGATGCGCTCGGCTGGCGTATGCGTCTTGCGCAGCGCCTGCGGCACGGCGGCAAATACTTCAGTCTCGATGACTTCCGGCGGCCCGAAGAGATTCATGGCGTAACCTCGGAGAACAGTGCGTGCAGTATGAGTGACCACGCTCAACCGCCATCGCTGATGCGGCGCGAAACACTGCATATGCGATCAGATTATAGGCGAGATGCTGTCATGGGTGCGGCGCTATAATCGACATCATTCGCGCTCGTGTCGAAAGCTGTTTGCCATAGGGGGCTCAGAACATACAGAAGCACAACGTAGTTTCTGTTAGCTTTTGCTGTCTGAATTTGAGTGCCCTGCGGCCTGCACCGTGATCTTGCAACTTTCCCCATCCTATCGATGAAAAAACCGCTCGACGTTATACGTTCTTATCCTCCACATGACTATTCATTGCATGGGGCATTCGTCAGCCGCATGCAGAAGGACCCAGGGCGCGCTTTCATAATTTACGAAGGGCGTACGTGGTCGTGGCAGGAGTTTCATGACGCGACATTGCGTGCCGCCCAGGCGCTTGTTGCACGCCGGGTGGGGAAGGGCGACCGCGTCGCTGTCATGGCTCGCAACAATCCGGGACATGTGATCATGTTGTTCGCGCTGGCACGAATCGGCGCGATCATGGTGCCCGTCAATCCTGAATTCGGCGTGACTGAAGCGCGCTATGTGCTCACGCATGCCGGCGTCGCTGCGGTTGTGTGCAGCAGCGAAACGCTGTCCGTCGTACGCGAAGCAAGTGCCGGTATCGAACCTGCGCCGTGGCTTGCGCTCATGGATCACAGTGTTGACGGCGTTCCGCCGCTCGCCGAGTTGACTGCTGCAGTACCCGATGCTGCGCTGCCGCCGAATGCCAGCGCGGATGACACGTGCCTCATCGTCTACACCTCCGGCACCACCGGTTTCCCGAAGGGCGCGATGCACAGCCAGCGCAGCTTCGTTTTGGGTGGCGAAGCTTTCGTTCAGCGCATTTACGTGCAACCCAATGAGCGCATCATGATCGTGCTGCCGCTTTTCCACATCAATGCGCTGTTCTACTCAGTCGCCGGCACGCTGGCAGGCGGCGCATGCATGATCATCGTGCCACGCTTCTCGGCATCCACGTTCTGGCAGATCGCCGCCGATACGGGCGCCACCGCGGTCAATATTATCGAAGCCATCGGGACCATACTCATGAAGCGCCCGCGCAGCGAATTCCGGGCTGATCATAAGATCACCAAACTCTATGGCGCGCGGCACGGCATGATAGACACGTTTAGGAATGAATTCCATATTCCTTACCTCATCGGCGGCTATGGCATGACGGAGATTCCTGGCGTCACGTGCAGTCCGCTGGACGGTCCGCAGAAGCTTGGCAGCATGGGCCCCGCAGGACGGCATCCCGATACTGACCGGCCGTGGGCGCAATGCCGCGTTGTCGACGATGAAGGCAACGATGTCGATGTAGATGTCACGGGTGAGCTGGTGGTTAAGACGCCGATCATCATGCAAGGATATTTCCGCGACGAAGAGCAGACACGCGGCGCTTTTCGCGACGGCTGGTTTCTGACCGGCGATCTCGTGCGGCGCGACGCGGATGGCTATTTCTTTTTCGTATCGCGCAAGAAAGACATCATCCGTCGGCGCGGTGAGAACATTTCGGGCGCCGAGCTCGATCGCGTGATCGGCGGGCATCCGGCGGTGGCGGAGGCTGCAGCGATCGCAGTGCCGTCCGAACTGGGCGAAGACGAAATTCTGGTCGCAGTGGTCCCCCAACCCGGTCAGTCAGTGACCGCCGACGAGATCGCCGAATGGTCACGGCGTCATCTTGCTGCCATGAAAGTGCCGCGCTACGTCGCAGTGGTAGATGCGCTACCCCACACGCCAACTCACAAGGTGCTGAAAGCGAAGCTGCGCGCAGATACCGCGCTGCGTGCGCGCGCCGTGGATTTGAATGTTCCGAGAGGCGGCGAGCGCGAATCGCGCAGCAAGTAAAAGAAAACCGGCTCGCGCGCGACAGTTCTTGCGCCGCTATAATCAGCAAACAAGAATGGATGCGTCTCATCCACACGGCCTTGCGGGCCGCAGTGACATACCAGAGCCAGGAGCAAGCAGTCCCGACAACGTGGCGCCCGTCGACCGCTTGCTGCACTTATGGAGGTATGCATGAGGTCCATCGCCGCATTACTGTTTCTAGTCGCCGTTCCGAATCTGGTCTTCGCGCAGGAATATCCCTCACGGCCCGTGCGCATCATCGTGGCGTACACCCCGGGCGGCGGCACGGACCTCGCAGGACGTGTACTCGCGAAGAAGCTCGGCGAAGTATGGAATCAGCAGGTGATCGTTGAAAACCGTCCTGGCGCGGGCGGCAACATCGGCACCGATGCGATCGCGAAGGCAGCGCCGGACGGTTACACGCTCGGCGTCGCACCCAGCACGCATGCCATTGTGCCCGCGCTCTATTCGAAACTACCGTTCGATACGATCAAAGATTTTACGTTTGTGTCATTGATTGCGATCGGTCCCAACATTCTGGTTTGTCATCCTTCGGTCCCCGCAACTACCGTAAAGGAACTGATTGCGCTCGCGAAGCGGCGTCCCGGCCAGCTCACGTTCGCATCTGCAGGCATTGGTGCGACGACTCATCTCGCAGGAGAGTATTTCAAAAACGTCGCTGGCATCGATGTGCTGCATATCCCTTATAAAGGCAGCTCGCAGGCGCAGATCGATCTCGTCGGCGGACAAGTGTCGTTCATGGTCGATAGCATGCCTTCTGCACTACCGAAAGTACAGGCGAACAAGATTCGCGCACTGGCAACGACCGGGAAGAAACGCTACGCGGCGCTGCCGAATGTACCTACTGTGCTCGAATCCGGACTGCAGTACGAGTCGATCTCGTGGTGGGGTGTGGTAGGACCGGCGGGCATGCCGCAGCCGATCGTCAATAAGCTCGTCGCCGACGTGACACGCGTGATGGGCCAACAGGACGTAAAAGACATACTCGCAACGCAGGGCGCCGATGCGACGTCAAGTACGCCGCAGCAGTTTCTGGACTGGGTGAAACAGGAAACGGCGCTGTACACGAAGATCATCAAGGACGCGAACATCCGCATCGAGTAGTACGCGCGACAAACTCCAGTCAGGTTTTCCTCGAGGAGGCAGGTTGGCTTCACGCTATCGTATCGGCATCGACGTCGGCGGCACATTCACCGATCTCTTTCTACTCGACGCCTCGAGCGGTGCAGTAGCGCGCCACAAATTGTTGTCGACGCCCGGCGAGCCGCATCGCGCGCCGCTCGCCGGCATCCGCGAGATTCTCGCGAAGATCGGCGGTGATGGCGATGACGTCGCGTTTGTCGGACTCGGTACGACGGTGATGACCAATGCACTACTCGAGCGCAAGGGCGCCTTGACCGGTCTGATTACTACAGCCGGATTCCGCGATTTGCTGGAGATCGCCCGCCAGACGCGGCCGCACACATTCGACCCGTTCGTTTCGAAGCCTGAACCGCTCGTGCCGCGACAACTGCGACAGGAGGTGACCGAGCGTATCGCCGCAGATGGTTCCATACTCACACCGCTCGATAGCGACAGCCTGAACGCTGCAATCGATCACCTGCTAGCGGAAGGCGTGAAGGCGATTGCAGTTTGTTTGTTGAATTCGTATGCGAATCCGGAACACGAGCGTGCAATCGCCCGCGCGTTGCGCGAGCGATGGCCCGCAGGTCATGTTTCTATCTCCACCGACGTGCTGCCGGAATTTCGCGAATACGAACGCCTGAGCTCGACCGTCGTCAACGCGTATCTAATGCCGACGACCCGCGATTACTTTCGCGCCTTCGAGACAGAGGTCGCTGATCTCAAAGTTCCGGAGCCGCCGTTTATCATGAACTCGGGCGGCGGCATCATGACGCCTGACCAGGCAGGCGAGCGTCCCATCGATACATTGTTCTCGGGGCCCAGCGGTGGCGTTAGCGGTGCGGTCTACGTTGCCGCGCAAGGCGGCCATGTCAACATTATTACGTTCGACATGGGCGGTACCAGCACGGACGTGTGTCTTGTGCAAAACGGCAAACCGCAATTGAGCCACAGCCGCATGATCAACGGTTGTCCCCTGAAGGCCGCGGCGCTCGATGTTCATACGGTCGGCGCCGGCGGCAGCAGCATTGCCGGCATTGATGCGGGTGGCTTGCTGCAGGTCGGACCGCACAGCGCTGGCGCGCGGCCCGGCCCTGCGTGCTATGGCCACGGTGGCGAACGCGCGACTGTTACCGATGCGAATGTGGTGCTCGGACGATTGAACCCGCAATTCCTGCTTGGCGGCGCGCTTAAGATCGACGCTGCGCGCTCCTATGCAGCCATCGAACGCGATGTAGCAAAGCCGCGTGGAATCGATGTCGTCGATGCAGCCGCTTCGATCATCGCTGTTGCGGATACCAACATGGCGCATGCGGTGCGTTTCGTTTCTGTTGAACGCGGGCTTGATCCCGGCGATTTCATGCTCGTGGCGTTCGGTGGCGCCGGACCGGTTCACGCCGCCGCCGTTGCGCGGAATCTTGGAGTCGCCGGCGTAATAGTGCCGCCCGCGCCCGGTGTGTTGTGCGCAATGGGCGTTCTCGTCAACGATTTGCAGGCGGATTTCAGTCGCACGCGGATGACGAGCGAATCAGCGGCGGACTGCATAGCCGCCGTCGCTGCAGTCTATCGCGAGCTCGAAGACAAAGGTCATGCGGCATTCGCAGGTAAGCAGAACAAAGGTGCGCAACTGAGTTTGTTGCGGACTGTCGATGCGCGCTATACCGGGCAGAACCACGAGCTGACTGTAGAAGTGCCACCTGGCACATTCGACGTTGAATCGCTCGCAGCGATGAAAGCGAACTTTCATCGCGCGCATCGTGAGATGTTCGGCTACGACTCGCCGGAAAAACCGATCGAGCTCGTGACCTTTCGATTGCGTGCCCGGATGGCCGTCGAACGTGCCGATTTCACGGGCGCCCAGCCGAGTGCGCGAAAAGGCGGTCTGTCGCCGGTGGCTTCACGTAAAGTTTATTTTGAAAATGCCAGCCGCTTTGTCGACTGCCCGGTTTACGATCGCGGCAATCTGTCGCCGGGTGATCGCTTCAAGGGCCCTGCCATCATCGAGCAGATGGATTGCACCACCGTCATTCCGCCGGATTTCAATGTGCGCATCGATGATGCGTCGAACTTACTCATGAGCGTGTAAGAAAGCTGAGTCAGGTAACTCGATCATGCGCCCCTCATCCCGGCCTTCCCGCGCACGCAGAGCAAGGAACTTTTGTATCCAGCGTTCCCGCTTGCGCTGTGCGCGGTTACGGCCGCGGCATGTCCTACGATGGTGCTGATAGCGCATGCCAGGTAACAGGACTTGATTGTTTTTCTATGAGCTTGGATGGCCGTATGGAGAATAGATAGCATGGCACACGCGCAACTCGAAATCATCGCTAGCGCCTTCGAGGCGGCGACGCACGAAATGGCTGCGAGCCTCGTTCGTACTGCGTTCTCGCCGAACATCAAAGAGCGCGCGGACTGTTCGACCGCGATCTGCGATGCGAGCGGCCGCGCGCTCTCGCTGATGACTAACGCGCCGGCGCATCTCGGTTCGACGCTGCGGTTGGTGAGCGCAATACTCAAGCGGTTTCCACTCGAGGCGCTGAAAGCCGGCGATGCCTTTCTTGCGAATGATCCCTATATCGTAGGTGTCACCCATTTGAACGATTGCACCGTGGCTACACCCATCTTTCACGACGGCCGGATGGTCGCGTGGGCCGCTGCGGTCGCCCATCATTCGGATGTCGGCGGGCGCGTCCCCGGCAGTGAGGCGGGTGACAGCGTCAGCATTTTTCAGGAAGGCATACGCGTGCCGCCGGTGCAGATCTACGCCGCCGGCAAGCGGCGGGCGGATGTCCTTGAGATGTTTCACCTGAATTCGCGAATGCCGCATTACGGCGAGGGCGATCTCATGGCGCAGATGGCCTCATGCACACGAGGCAACGCGCGTGTGCAGGATCTCTTCGCGAAGTACGGCTATGAGACGATGCTCAAGTGCATCGATGAGATGCTCGATGCGACCGAGCGCCGCCTGCGCATCGGTATCCGCAGTGTATTAAAGGAAGGCACATACAGCGCAGTCGACTGGCTTGATGAAGATGGCGTTTCGGGTGCACGCGTGAAGCTCGCAGTTACGGTCACCATCAAAGATGGTCATCTCACGCTCGATCTGTCGGAGTGCTCGCCGCAGATCGCCAGTGGAAAAAATGTTCCGCTTACCCATTGCTATGCCACGGCTTACTACTGTCTCAAATCGGTGGTCGATCCGTTCGTGCCGACGAATGAAGGCTTGTATCGTACGGTGTCGGTCATCGCGCCTGAGGGACTCGTTGTTAATCCAACGCCGCCATCAGCCGTGAGCTCGCGCAACATGACATCGATGATTCTCGCTGAAGCGATGATCAATGCGTTAGGCCAGGCGGCACCGACACGCAGCGTCGCAGCGGGCGGGCCGGGACAGGGCTGCATCAGCGCCGGGGCAGACCCGCAGACGGGACGCTATTTCATCAACTATGAGAATCTCGCAGGCGGGCAGGGCGCGCGCTGCAGCGCGGATGGCATGGACGTGGTGATGATCAACATGACTAACACATCGAACCTGCCGGTCGAGGCGATGGAGATGGAGTTTCCATTGCGCATCGAGCGCTATGAGCTTGTTACTGATTCAGGCGGACCGGGTAAGTTCCGCGGTGGTATGGGAATACTGCGCGACATGCGTCTGCTCGCGGACGATGCGGGCGTTTCTCTGCGCAGCTCGCGCCAGAAATTTCCGGCTCCCGGCATGGCAGGCGGCAAACCCGGCGGCCTCGGTACGTTCATTCGTAACCCTGGCACCGCCAGTGAAACGCGGCTGCCGATGACGACGTCGGGAACTCCGTTCGCGAACGGCGACGTGCTGCGCGTGATGTCGCCGGGCGGGGGCGGTTACGGCGACCCGCGCGAACGCGAACCTGCTGCGGTAGCGCGCGATCTGGTTGAAGGAAAAATCTCAGTTGAGGCTGCACGCACCCTTTACGGGAGAATGACGTGAGTGTTTGCAAAGGAGCGGCAATGCGGGAAATCAAGTCATGAGCGACTGGAGCAAAGTGACACGGCCGATTCCGGTTCCGAACGAGTGGACCAAGCCGTTCTGGGACGCGGCGAAGCAGCGCGTACTGGCTCTACAGCGCTGCCAGAGTTGCGGGCACTTTCAGCATCCTCCGTACCCGACGTGCGTGAACTGCATGGCAATCGATCTGAAGTTCGAGCCCGTCGAGGGCAAAGGCTCCATCTACGCGTATACCATCATGTATCACACCGGCGACAAGCGATTTGCTTCAGCGGTGCCGTACGCGAGCATTATCGTTGAGATCGACGCCGCGCCTGGGGCGTTGCTCGCCGGAAATCTGCTCGACGCGCCCTATACAGAAGCGAAGGTCGGCCGTCGTGTCGAAGTGACATTTCAGCCGTTGAACGAGGACTTCACGCTGCCCCAGTTCCGGCTGGCACAGTAGACAGGAACGAACCAAATGTGGGACAACCGTTGCAAGATCGCCGTGAGCGGCGTCGGCTTCTCGCGCGCGACGCGTACGGCGGAAATTCCGCTGGCGGCGCATGCGCTGGAAGCGGTCAAGGGCGCGGTCGAAGATTCCGGCTTGGTGATGGCCGATATCGACGGCCTGGCGACGTATCCGGAGTTGCCCGCTACCGGTCACAGTGAAGTAGACGGAATCAGCATCGTCTCGGTCAACTGCATGATGGCGATGCTTAAACTGCCGAATCTGACGTGGCACATACAGACCGGCTCGGTGAACATCGGCGGCGCGGTCCAGCAAGCGACGAACGCGCTGCTCGCCGGCGTTTGCAAATACGCAGTAGTGTGGCGCGCCATGCACAATCCGCGTGGCACGTACCAAAATCTCCCGGGGACCTTTGCGCAGGGCCCGCTGCAGTTCACCGCGCCGTATGGGTTCGGTGGACCTGGACAGCACATGGCTGTTGCCTACACGCGGTGGCTCGAGAAAAACAATCAAAATCGCGAGAAAATGGCGACGCTCGCCGTAACGCAACGCAAGCATGGCCTGAAGAATCCGCACTCATACTTCAAGGTGCCACTCACACGCGAGGAGTATCTCAGCTCGCGCATGGTCGCCTATCCATTCTGTCTGTATGACTGTGATATTCCGGTGCAGGGAGCGGTCGCCATCGTGCTCACAACGGCTGACCGTGCACGCGATCTGAAACCGCGGCCTGCGTACCTCGCAGGATACGGCCAGCGCCTGCACTTCGAAGTCGCGGGACGTATCGGCAGTCTGAGCAGCTATATGGACGGCGGCCGCAGCTCGGCGCAGTTAACCTGGGAGCGCTCGGGTTTCACGCCGAAGGACGTCGATGTCGCACAGATCTACGACGGCTTCTCGGCTTCCGTGCTCTACGGGCTGGAATCGTACGGATTTTGCAAGGAAGGCGAAGGACTCGATTTCATCCAGGACGGACGCATGGAGCTCGACGGCGAACTACCCCTCAACACTTTCGGCGGCAGTCTCAGCACGGGGCGCATCCATGGGCTCTGGCATATCATCGAAGGCGTGCTGCAAGCGTCCGGACGCGCCGGCGAGCGTCAGGTGAAAGATGTGAACGTTTCCTTTGTCGGGGCGAGCGCGCCTATCGTGCAGGGCACGACGTTCATCTTCGTCAAAGAACCTTACTGATTGAACGTAAATACGCATCGAGAAAGGAATCGCATGTCCTGGAAATTTGAATTGCTGACGAAACCGGCGGATGAGCAACTGATCACGGAAGGTCCGGTGTGGGATGGTGAGTTCATCTACTTCACGCAGATCCGCAAAAGCCGCATCATGCGCTACGACCCCAAAACAGGCGCGATCGACGTATGGCGTACGGGAACCAACCGCACCAACGGCCTTGCGTTCGATGCGGACGGACGGCTGTTCGGCTGCTGCTCCGGCGGCCGCGCAATCGTGCGCTTCGATCCCGATGGCAAAAATGTCGTTGTCGCCGACCGTGTCGACGGCAAGAAGCTCAATACGCCGAACGACCTCGCGATCGATCGCAAAGGACGGATCTGGTTCACGAATCCCATCAACGACGGCAACTGGGACAAGACCGAGGTGAGCGAGCTCGACAACCGATCAGTCCTGCGCTGTGATCCGCAGAAAGATGGCACTTACACGGTAACGCGCGTTACGTTTGACACTACGCAGCCGAACGGAATTCTCGTATCTCAGGACCACAGAACGTTGTATGTTGCTGAGAGCGGTTCCGCGATTGGCATACCGCGCCAACTGCGCGCGTATCCGATCAAGGAAGACGGCAGCCTCGGCACCTACGACGCGCTGTTTACATGGGGTGAAGATGCGCGCGGCGTGCATCGCGGCATCGACGGCATGTGTCTCGATGCCGAAGGCAATATCATCGCGACGGCCGGCTATTACACGAGCGGCGCAGGGCCCATGCTGTATGTGTTCTCGCCGGCAGGACGCGTGCTCGAAACGCATCCGCTCGCGGCGAATCGTCCGACTAATTGTTGTTTTGGCGGCGCGGACCTGACTACGATATTCGTGACCAGCACGAACGGCCATTTCTTTAGAGCAGAGACGCAGCGTGTCGGTTGGGCGATGTATCCTTGAACCCCTGCTAATCAGGGCCGCCTTTAATCCTCATGCAGGCCGGCCGCTTTCACAACTTTCGCCCACGTCGCCATCTCAGCGCGGATGAAACCGGCGAACTCGTCCGCGGAATTACCGACCACTTCGCCGCCTTCCGCTGCCAGTCTGTCGTGCAAATCAGATGACCGTACGGCGCTCACGATGTCGCGGTTAAGCTTTGCTGCGACAGATGCCGGCACGGCGGCGGGAACCACTACGCCATTCCACGCGCTTACATCGTACCCCGGCACACCGGATTCCGCGATGGTTGGAACATCGGGCATCGACGAAGCACGATGTGCGCTGGTTACCGCGACACTGCGCAGTCGGCCAGTGTTGACATGCGGCGCTACGCCCAACGTCGATCCCATCGCCAACTCGATCTGTCCCGCAACGAGGTCGGTGATCGCGAGCGCAGACGAGCGATACGCTACGTGCACGATGCTGGCGCCGGTGCGCAGCTTCAATAGCTCCATCGCGAGCTGATTCTGCGTGCCTGCAGCGCCGTAGTTGAGCGCGCCGGGTTTCGCTTTCGCGTAGACGACAATATCCTGCACGGTGCGCACAGCCAGCGTCGGATGAACGACGAGCACGTATGGAATCAATGATGTCATCGTCACCGGTGCAAAATCTCGCAGCGTGTCGTACGGCAGTTTGCGGTGCAGACTTGGATTGACGCTGAAGCTCGCGGCCACCATCAGTAGCGTGTAGCCGTCGGCCGGCGCTTTGGCGCCAAGATCCGTTGCGATGATCATGCCGGCACCGGGACGCGGATCGACGACGACCGGCTGACCCCATGCTTCAGCCAGTTTCTTCGCCACAGCGCGCGCGACGAAATCCGCAGTGCCGCCGGATGTGACCGGCGTAATCAAGCGAACGGCGCGCGACGGATAAGGCGCGAGGACAGTAGTCTGCGCGAACGCCTGCCAGGGAAGCGACATCAGCAGCATCCCGCACAGCACCGTTCGCTCCATCGGTCCTTCCTTCAATCGGCGTGTATGCCGGCTTCTTTAACGACTCGTGACCACTTGGATAATTCCGCCTTGACGTACTCAGCAAACGCTTCGGGCGTACTGAGGCGAATGTCAAATCCCTGCCGTGCATACGCATCGCGCATCTCGGGTAGCGCCATCGCGCGGTTGATCTCGGCATTTACTTTCAGCACGATATCGCGCGGTGTTTTTGCAGGCGCAAACGCGCCGAACCATTGCACGACTTCGAAACCGGGATACCCGGACTCGGCAACTGTCGGCACGGTTGGCGCTGCAGTCGAGCGTTGCAACCCGGTGACTGCGAGCGATTTGAGCTTACCCGACTGTACATGCGGCAGCGTCGTAGGGATGCCGCCGAAGAGCAGTTGCACATGACCGCCGAGGACGTCGATGACGCCGATGCCCGCGCCTTTATAGGGCACATGCAGCAACTTGATATCGGCGGCGCGCGCCAGCATTTCGCCGGCCATGTGAGCGGATGTGCCGGTGCCGTTGGAAGCATAAGAGAGCTGGCCGGGCCTGGCACGCGCAAGCTGAATGAGTTCGTATAGTGAGCGCGCGGGCACGCTCGGATGCGCGACCAGTACGTTCGGAATAGAAATCAGCGACGCAATCGCCGCGAAATCCCTGATTGCATCATAGGGGAGGTCGCGATGCAGCGCCGGATTGATGGCGTGCGTGCTTGCAGTGCCCATTGCGAGCGTATACCCGTCGGCAGACGCGTGCGCCGCGATCTGCAGTCCGACTGCGCCGCTTGCTCCGGATCGACTATCCAGCACCACAGACTGGCCCCACTGCTCGGTCATCTTTTGCGCAAGCGGCCGCATCATGATGTCGCCAGCGCCGCCGGCCGCAAACGGCAGGATGAAACGTATCGGCTTGTTTGGATACGTTTGCGCTTGTGCGAGCAGCGGTGCGCCGCACATGAGGACCAGAGCCTGAAACCAGACCCGATACTCCTGCGCGACGGGGCGCCTCACGTGGACAACTTCTTAAGCGTTGTTCAGATCACGCCGTCCGCCGCCAGGGCGTCGATGTCTTTAGTCGACATCCCAAGCAACTCGCCGAACACGTACTGATTGTCTTCGCCGTAACAGGGCGCGGCCCGGTCAATGCGTCCACCGATGTAAGCTGGACTTTCGCTCATCTTGACCGGCACTTCCGCAACCGGCCAACGTCCAATTTTCGTTCCGGTTACCTCGGTGAGCCATTCGAGCGCTGCCAGTTGCGGATCGGTGTCGCAGCGATCGCCGGCGGTCTGGCACACACCGGCCGGCACGCCGGCTTTCTGCAGCCGCATCATCAGCGCGTATGCATCCTGCGACTGCGTCCATGCGCCCACCAGCTCGTCGAGCGCATCCTCATGAGCCATGCGCTGTGCGAGAGTGGCGAACCGGCTGTCCTTAGTCCACTCAGCATGGCCTGCGACTTCACTAAGGGCGCGCCACTCCGCGTCGTTGAAACACGCGATCGCGATCCAGCGATCTTCCCCTACGCAAGGATAGGCGCCATGTGGCGCCGCCGGCTTGTATGGTGAGCGATTGCCATACCGTTTCCAGATGCGCTCATTCGCCGACCAGTCGAGTATCGCAGTACCGTTGATGAAGAGTCCGACCTCGGTCTGCGATGCGTCGATCCATTGTCCTTCGCCCGTGCGCGCGCGATGGAACAGTGCGCTCAACATGGCAAGCGCGAAGCTATAGGCGCCCATCCAGTCGAGATACGAGTAGCCCCAACCCGCGGGCATCGCGGGCTCGGGAAGCCCCGACATATCGGATAGGCCGGCAAAGGCATTCGCGATCGGTCCCACGGTCCGAAAGCGTCCATATCTACCCTGTGCGCCCATGCCCGATTGCTGCACATAGATGATGTCGGGCTTGATTGCACGCAATGCGTCGTGGCCCAGTCCCCAATTGTCCAGCACCCCCGGCGAGAAGCCTTCAGCAACGATGTCGGACATCGCAACGAGTTTTCGCGCGATCTCGAGACCTTTGGGATGGCGAACGTTCAACGAGATGCCGCGCTTGCCCGGATTTTTGTTGTTGAATTGTCCGCCCATGTCGATATCGGTGACGCCGGGTAACGGCGCTGTAGCCTTCTCGCGCGCCGCCCGACCACCGACGGGCGCCATTGCAGCCAGACGCGTGTCCGGATGACTCTTCAACTCGACCTTGATGCTCTCGGCGCCGAAAGCGCTGAGGAACCGCGTGCCGCCTGCGGAGGCGAGAAACCAGGTGAAATCGAGAATGCGAATGTTATGCAGCGGAAATGGTTTGCCGCGCGGGGAAGGTGGCTCGTTCGCGTCGGCGTGCGCACCGGCAGCGATCACCGGCGATTTCTTTGTGGCTGCCGCGAAAACAGAGTCTGCGTCTTCGTTCAAAAGCGGAGCGCGGCGTCCGGCCGTCCAATCATTCGCGGTGGAGATCCACTTGCTGGTTGCATAGCGGAACGCGCGGCCGAGCTCCGGATGTTCCACATCGGTACAGCTTCCACGCGCGAGCCAGTGCGGATCGATCGCATTCTCGTGCGGCTTGCGCAGTTGCGCCCACAGCATCCCCGCTTCCTGCGCTTCCCGCCATGGCACATTCGGGTAAATGAATGAGCGCACGAACCGTTGCACCGCCTCCATGCCGTGGTCGCGTTCCTGCGTGATCGGTCCGGTGCCGGGAACGAAACGTCCGCCTTTCGTGACTTCAAGCTGTTGCGCATCGATACCCGCCGCCAGACCATAACGTTCAAGCAATGCTTTCAGGCGCTCACCTTCACCTGCGCGGTTGCCCAGACTCGCCATTACCCAGCGTCCGTCTTTGGTGTGCGCGATGGACGGACTCGGTGAAATCGATTCGCGCGCATGACGGCACGTTTGCCGCAACACGGGTGCGCGTCGCATCACCCACGACATGAGATCGACTTCAGTGGACTTTGCTACCGCCTCATGAACTGCGCACGACAGATACTGACCCTTGCCCGTACGAAAACGAAATAGCAGAGCGGCAACGATCGCCATGCTGAGCTGCTCTCCGGCGATGTGGTACGCGTGCCACATCTGCGGCGCTATCGGCGGCAGATCGTACTTGCCGCCGGGTGCCGGATCGTAACCGCAATTCATCATCACTCCGCCGAGCGCGAGGTGAATCAGATCGGAAGATTTGAAATCGGCCCATGGCCCCTGGTCACCGAAAGGCGAAATGCGAGCGACAATGAGCGCGGGGTGCTGCTGCATCATGGAGTGCATGCTCAGTCCCAACCGATCGAGCTCTCCGCGCGGCGTCGATTCGAGGAACAGATCAGCGCCCGCGATGAGTGAGCGGAAGCGGGCGCGGTCTTTCTCCGCATTGAGGTCGAGCACAATCGAGCGCTTGCCGCGGTTGTATTGCCAGAAGAAAAGCGAGCGTTCGATGTCTTCCTTGTCTTCATAGAAGGGTCCGATGCGGCGCGTCGAGTTACCGCCGGGCGGCTCAACCTTGATGACGTCGGCGCCAAGCCCTGCCAGCGTCAGACCGCAGTACTCAGCCTGTTCGTCGGCCAGCTCGATCACGCGGATTCCGGCGAGAGCGCCAGCGCCGGCTTTGCGAGCGCCGGCACTACGCTCGTTCTGTGATGCCATGATGTTGCTCCCCCTTCTTGTTACTTCGTGACTCGAATATTACTGCTGTTGGCGACAAGCTCCGCGGCATCGTCGACTTTGAAAATTGCAGCGTGCAATGGAATGATATAGTGCCGCTCGTAGTCGCCGGTCACACAATCACACATCGGTTATCACGGCACTTGATGAAAACGAAAAATAAACGGATCGCGATGTTCCGCGTGCAAGCCACATTCGCTGCGGCGCTCGGTGCGCTATGCCTTATGCGAGCTGTCCCAGCACAATCCCCGCCGCAGCCGGATAACGCGCTGCGCGCATTTGAAGTCGTGCGCTCAGTGCTGCAGCATCCGCGCTGCCAAAACTGTCATGTTCCGGGCGATGCGCCGACGCAAGGCGAGGATAGTGTCGAGCACAATCAGCATGTGGTGCGAGGTCCGACCGGCCATGGCGCTGTCGCGAATGAGTGCAGCTCATGCCATCTCGACCAGAATCTGCCGCTCACGTATGGCGTAAACGCTCCGCCAGGTTCGCCCGACTGGCATTTGCCGCCGCCCGAAACGAAGATGGTTTTCAGCGGCCTCAGCGCGCGCGACCTGTGCACTGTCATCAAGGACCGACGTGCTACCGGCGGCAAGGATCTCGCTGCGATGATGGAGCACATTCGTGATAACAGACAAGTTGCATGGGGATGGGCGCCCGGCGGCTTACGTACGTTGCCGCCTGCGACGCGGGCCGAGACGGTGACGGCATTCAAGACATGGATGGATGGCGGCGCGCCCTGTCCGATGTAACTGCGTACGACGCTGCTCGTGATCAAACCGCACTCGAGGTTGTTGGCACCGTTAGTTTGCACGGTTGTCGCCCTGGGCGCTGCGCCGCACGCCGGAGCTCAGGCGCCATATCCGTCCAGACCCGTGCAATTGATAGTTCCGTATACGGCGGGCGGCGGCGCGGATGTCGTTATGCGGGCGGTCGCGCAACGGCTGGCCGACGCGTGGGGCAGGAATGTAATCGTCGACAACCGAGCCGGCGCTAGCGGCATGATCGGCACTGAACTTGCTGCCAAGGCGGAGCCTGATGGCTACACGCTGCTCGGACACACATCGTCGTATCCCGCCACCGCCGCCATTCGCGAAAAGCTGCCATTCGATCCGGCGCGGGCGATTGTGCCGGTGGCAGCAATCGCGAAGACACCGCTGGTGCTTGTAGTGCATCCTTCGGTGCCTGCGAACTCCGTGAAGGAGCTCGTGGCGCTGGCCAAAGCGAACCCGGGCAAGCTCAATTACTCTTCCGCTGGCACGGGCGGCAATAATCATTTCGCCGCATCGCTGTTCGCATCAGCCGCCGGCATTACGCTTACTCACATACCGTACAAGGGCGTCGCGGAAGCAGCGATCTCCGTGATGTCCGGTGAAGTCGAGATGTTGTTTGCGAGCTCGCCGGCGGTTAGCCCGCAAATCAAGTCGGGGCGACTGCGCGCGCTCGGCGTCACAAGTCTCGAACCGTCTGCGCTGATGCCGGGTCTTCCTGCAATCGCGCAAGCGGGCGTCCCTGGCTACAGCTACGAATTGTGGTGGGCGATCTTTGCGCCTGCCGGAATCGCGGTGGACCGGCGAAACTTTATCAGCGCTGCGATCGACAAGATGTTGAACAGTACCGACATGCGAAGATTTTTGAGCGACCAGAGTGCGGAACCCTGGTCTCTGACAACAGCTCAGTTAAACGAATTGCTGCCCAGAGAAATCCAGCGCTACAAGCAGGCCGCCAAAGCGGCGGGCATACCGTCGCAATGATGCGAGGCGCTTCAGTGTCACACGTAGATGCCAGTAATCAAATTGTCTCAGGAGAAGTGTTCGCGATTCCGGTGCAGTCCGAAATCGAATCAACTACGGACCCTCCGCCGGCGTGATCTCGGCGCCGACGCGATCCACGATCAGCTGGTAGTGCTCGGGCCGGCGGTGCGCCGCGAAGTTGAACATCGTGCGCTTCAGATCTGCCGCGAGATCGATATCCGCATTGACACAGATCACCTCGTCTTCCTCGCTACTTGATTTTGCGGCGATCTCCCCCGTCGGCGCGACAATCAGCGAGTGCCCGAACATGCGATTGCCATCTTCGAAACCACATTTCGCGGTTTCGATGAGCCACGTTGCATTTTGAAACGCCATCGATTGCGCCATGATGAGATGGTGGTGCACGCGCAGCGCGGGTGGTTCCGGATAGTCAAGATTTTCCGTCGGTGTGTTGAAGCCGAGAGCAACGATGTCCGCACCCTGCAATGCGAGGACGCGGAACGCCTCGGGCCATCGCCGGTCATTGCAGATCAACATGCCGGTGATCGTGTCCATGAAACGCCAAACACGAAATCCGAGGTTGCCGACTTCGAAGTACTTCTTTTCCAGATGCTGGAAAGCGGCTTCGGGCTTGTGTTCTGCGTGCCCGGGAAGATGGATCTTGCGGTACTTGCCCGCGATAGAACCGTCTGGTCTCACGAGGATTGCAGTATTGAAACGGCGCGTGCGGCCTTCCTCCTGAATCAATTCCGCATAGCCGATATAGAACCCGATGCCGAGTTTCTTCGCTTCGTCAAAGAGCGGCTGTGTTTCCTGCGAAGGCATCGTCATCTCGTAAAACCGGCGGTCCACTTCAGCCTGGTCGTCGTACCAATAACGCGGGAAGAATGTTGTGAACGCAAGCTCCGGGAACACGACGAACTTCGCGCCCATCGCATGTGATTCGCGCAAAAGGTTCAGCAGCCGCTTTGTCGCCGACGTCCGTGTATCAGCGAGGTGTAAGGGCCCAAGTTGTGCGGCGGCAATGCGAAGGTGTCGAGTCATGGTGATGTAGTCAAAGAGTTGTATCTCTCAGCGTTTACCCCGGTCGCTCCACCGTCGGCAACTCGCGCGTAAATATGCGTCGTCCCCGCTTAAATCCGGCCAGCGGCAACGCGCATTTTGCGATGATGTCCGCGGGCGATGCTTCGTTCCATACGACGAGGTCGGCGGCTTTGCCGACTTCCACGCCGTAATCCGCGATTCGCATCAACTGCGCCGCCCGCTCCGTGATCATGTCGAAACAAACACCCAGATCGTGCGGGTCTTCGCGCTGAACGATATTCGCATACAGATTGGCGATTCGCGTGAGAGAGCAATCACCATACGGTGTAAACGGATTCAGCACGTTATTGGTCGAGATCGTGCAGTTCGCGCCATTCTCGATCAGCGTATTGGCATCAGTGACCCCGCGCATTACGGAATGTTCCATGTGCCGGCCGCCGTTGAAAAGATCCGTTGCCGGCAGGACCGCAAGTGACACGCCGGATTCACTCAGCCGCTTGCCGACGGCGGCTTGCTGTTTAACGGGCATGCAAGAGAACTTGGAACCGTGGCCGAACGCCACGCGTCCCTGCCAGCCGATCCGATCGGTAATCTCGCATACCTGCGGATAGTCGAGATCGTCGACGTCGTATCCGCCATCCAGATGGAAGTCGACGTCGATGTCGTATTCCTGTGCCAGCTCGAAAACGCGGCGGATCTGGCCGGGGCCATCTTTGTCATAGCGGATGCCGCCGCCGATGACGGGTGAGCCGCGCTTCACACAGGTGACGAGGTTCTCGTCGGCGCCGGGCACGTCCGTCCAACCTTCCTGCAGAAAGACGCACGGCTGTATATCGATTGCCCACGCGTAATCCTTGCGCAATTGCTCGATTGCTTCGAAGCCGAGCAAGCCGACATTCGGATCGACCTCGATTTGCGTTCGCATATGCGTAACGCCATGCAGAAGACACTGCTCCAGAGTAGCCTGCGCGCGCGCGTAAATGTCCTCGAGCGTGAAGGTATGCTTTACAGATGCGGTGCGCTCCATGTGATCGCGGACCATGCGGTTAGGCTGCAACGGCACGCGATCGACGATCAGCGCCTTGTCGAGATGGAAGTGGCTCTCGATGAGCCCCGGCGACACGAATTTGCCCGCTGCATCGTGCTCCGGTGCCTCCGCAGCGAGGTTAGGCTCGATCGCGACAATGACCCCGCCGCGAACACCGATGTCGACGGTAGAATTATCACGGGCGGCGTTGCGTATGATGAGATCCAATGTAGTCATTTACCGCGCTTTCATTCCTTGAACTATTGCGTTCGCCACCGCATCGAATGTGCCCGCCGCTGTAACGTGATTGTAATCATTCTTGAGCTATCGTCACACGCGGCGGCCGAAAGCATACGGAATTAGAAATGTCTGTGCACATGCTCCAACCACGATCAAGCTGGCAGCTGGTGCTGTTGTCAGGTGTGGTGCTTGCAATCAGTCTGCATGTCAGCGGAGGGCTTGCGGCGCAGATCAAGTACCCGGATATCGCCACGGTCGCGAAACCGCGCGTGCTCGCCGAGTTCAACGGCGTGAAAGTAAACGGCGGTGGTTACGGCTCAGCGCTGGCGCCCGATCCGCGCGCGTCGGGGTACTTCTATCTGCTCACGGATCGCGGTCCCAACACCGACAGCAACGATCCCGACAAAAAAGTGTTTCCGATACCGCGCTTCACGCCTCAGATCGGGCGCTTCCGCTTGAAGGGCGACAAGCTGGTACTCGTGAAAGTCATCGAGATCAAAAACGCGCAAGGCAAAAAGATTACCGGTCTGCCTAATCCCGCGCATGGCAACACTGGTGAAGTAGCAGTTGACATGCAGGGCCGCGCGCTTGGCACTGATCCCGACGGACTCGATAGTGAAGGACTCGTAGCGCTCAAGGACGGCAGCTTCTGGATTTCCGACGAGTACGGCCCGTGGCTCGTGCATGTGAATGCGCAAGGCCGCATCCTGGAGCGCATCGGTCCGTTCGCTGGCACTAAATCGCTGCCCAGGGTGCTAGCGCTACGTCGACCCAATCGCGGCATGGAGTCCTTAACTATTACGCCGGACGGCAAGACGCTCGTTGGCCTGATGCAAAACCCGGTCGATAATCCGGACGCGAGTGTTCGCAAATCGTCGCGCCTCAATCGTCTCGTGATGTTTGACCTGCACAGCGGCGCATCGAAGCAGTATGCATACTTGCTCAACGCAACGAGCTCGGTCGTGAGCGAAATTGCGGCAGTTACCGATCACACGTTCATCGTTTCCGAACGCGACCAGTTGTTCCAGCATGATGCGAAGTCGCCGTCGAAGTTGAAGCGTATCTACAAAATTGACATCACGCAGGCGACGGAGATCGGCCATCCCGCGCACGGCGTCAACGGAAAAACGATCAACGGCAAGACGCTCGAGCAGTTAAGCGACGACGAACTCACTGCGGCCGGCATTCTTCCAGTGACCAAGGAGTTGGTGGTCGATCTTCTGGCGCTGCCGGGCGGTTATCCGCATGACAAGGCTGAAGGTCTCGCCGTGATCAGTGACACTATGATTGCGGTATCGAACGACGATGACTTCGGCATTGTGCCGGACGGGAAGGGCGGCATTGCACCCAAGCGCCTGCCGGGCGCGAATAACATGATCGACGTCAACCGCGTCTATTTCATCAAGTTGGACAAACCGCTCAAGTAACGTCCACGCTCAAGACGCGGCGCGAGATCGCCGCGCGCGCCACTTAAAACGGCTGGTCGCCTCGCACGAGGATCCGATAAAGCATGCGATGCTGGCTGTGATCGTAGTCGAAGCCCGCCTTGTGCATAGCCGAACGGTTATCGACGATGAACATATCGCCGACCTTGTATTCGTGCGCGTAAACGAACTCCGGACGGATGGCGACTTCGAGTAGCTCGTCGAGGAAACGCTGCGTCTCCTCGGGCTCCATACCGAGCACATTTTCTGTCTTGCCCTTATGGAACCAGATTGCTTTCGTGCCGCGCTCCGGATGCGTTCGCACGAGCGGCTGAATTCTGGGCGCTACTTTCAGCTGCTGCTGCTCCTGAAGTATGTCGGGATTCGCAATTTTGAAACGCGCGCTGCTGAGCAGACTGTTCGCCGTCTTCATCCCGGAGATGCGTAGTTTCCAGTCTTCGGGCAACGCCTCGTAGGCAGCGCGCATGTTGCATACGGATGTCGCGCCGCCTTTGTCGGGCAGTTCCACCGGATACAGCATCGTGAACTTCGGCGGACGCTCCTGATTCGTATGGTCCGTGTGCCAGGTGGCGTTCTTGACCACTTTTGCCTGGTTGCCCTTGCTGTCCTTGTGCCGGTTAGATAGCACGCTCACGAGCGGGAGGCCATCCACAAGATAGCGCCGGTTCTGGTCTTCCATGAGCTCGCCGAAAAGTTGCGCCGCCGCCTGATATTGTGCCGCGGTTAACTTTTGGCCGCGGATAACGAGTACGACGTTATCGACCAACGCATCATATAGCCGCTTGCGGGTCGCTTCGTCGACGGGCTCCCGCAGATCGATGCCGGTCGCTTCGGCGCCGATATGCTCTTTGATCTTCGTAATCTTCAAGGTGTCTGTTTGCGTCAGGGTATCCATGACGTTTCTCCTTAGGAAGCCGATGCGTCGATCTCGATCGGTGCTTAGGTGGGTGATCGCAACGATTCTACTCGCGATTGAATCAAGGCATCGAATTGCTCGCGTACTGAAGGATTAGCGGTAACTAGGAGTCCGGATGCGGGAGGCGGGATTCGTGGTACGAGATGCGGGATTCAGGAGTCCGAATTCGGGGCTCGGGCAGTCCGCATCCAGCGCGAACGTCGCATGCTGATCGCGTCTCGTTCCCAGCCTTGACAGTCGAACGGCACGTGCGCCATTCTACATACCGATATCGTCAAAGGGGGACACGAAGATGAAACGACTGATTGCAATCGGTGCGGCGTCGTTGATCGTCGCGCTTAGCTTTTTCGGCTGTAGCAACAACCCGGCGCGTCAAGGCTGGGTCACGCTAATCGACGGCAGCAACGGCCTCGATAATTTCAATCGCCTCGGCGGCGCGAACTGGCGCGCGGAAGGCGGGGCGATTGTGGCGGACAAGAGCACCACGCAGGGTGCCAGTGTTCTCGTCTCCAAGCCATCTTTCAAGGACTTCGAGCTCCGTGCGGAATTTTGGGCCGATGACAATACCAATAGCGGTATTTATATCCGGTGTACCGATCCCAACAAAGTGAGCAGTGCTTCCGCTTATGAAGTGCAGATCTGGGATCAGAACCCGGATCCCGCGCGCAGCACCGGTGCGCTTCTTCCGGTTGCTACCGTACAGCCGATATACAAGACAGGCGGGCGCTGGAATACGTACGAGGTGTATGCCAAAGGCAATCAGATTACCGTGAAGCTGAACGGTGTCGTCACCGTGCACGTTCAGGACGCCAAGTACCCGAGCGGACCGATCGGCCTTCAGCAAAACGCCGGCGTCATCAAGTGGCGCAAATTGCAGGTAAGAGAGATTTAGCGCAACGTCGTTTTGCGGAGCGCCAACTCTTAGCGGCTGCGCGCCGCTCGCACGAAATCAAGCGATGCCTGAAAGAGATCGAGGTCCTTCTCGTATTCGGCCGCATCTGCCCGGTTGATCTGTATCCATTCCCTCGAGCTGGCAATACCGGTGGGCTGAAACGGCACCACGTTTTCTCTCGAGAACTGCAATTCTGTCGCCGTAGAGACCGGTAAACGTATGCCGATCCCGCTGCCGCTGATGCACGCGAACATCTTATCGCTCACAAAGTAAGCGTCGAGGTTATTGATTTTTCGGGCGCTGACGCCTGGGAGTTTGAGCAGCAGCGCGTCGATCTGCGACTTGCGTGTCGGTTCTGGAGTGTTGGGATTCAATCGGACAGGGCGACGTCGTTAGTGACAGAGCGATTAAATCATAAAACAGAGCCCGGTCCAGTCGGTCGCATTCCTACCGTATGAGCGAAACTGTAGTGTGTCGCATATCATCAACCGACATCAACAAGGGAGAATGATCATGAAAGTCATTTCTATTGCACTCGTCGCATTATTGTCAGTGCACCTTGCCGGTGCGCACGCGCAGGGACAGCGCTTTAAGCCGATCGCCGAACATGAAATGACTGACGCGCAGAAATCAGCGGTCAAAGATATGGTCGGCGGCCTGCGCGGCAGCTTTAACTGGGACGGCCCCAATGCGCTTCTGTTGCGCAGTCCGGAGCTGCAGGCGCGCACACAACGCGTCGGCGAATATCTGCGCTACAAAACAGTGATTCCGCACCGGCTCAACGAGTTTGCAATCCTGATCACGGCACGCCAGTGGGATGCGCAGGGTGAGTGGGTCCAGCACCAGGCGCTCGCCGAGAAAGCGGGCATCGCGCCTGCAACAGTCGCTGATCTCAGACAGGGCAAACGGCCGGCGGGCATGAAAGACGACGAGGCGCTCGTTTATCAATTTCTGACCGAGCTGCACGCGACAAAGACGGTGAGCGATGCAACGTTCAAAGCAGCGCGCGAGAAATTCGGCGAGCAGGGCGTGATCGACCTGACGACGGTGTCCGGCTACTACACCATGCTCGCAATGATTCTGGGCGTGGCAGGCAATCCGGTGCCTGCGGGCGTTACGCCGCCGCTGCCGGTAACCAGATAGTCCGGTGTGCAGGCAGTAAGCCGGACGGATTACGTGATCACGCCAGGAGAGCGCAGGCCGCGCGTGTTTGCATCACAACGGCGGCGAAGCTTGCGGCCACCCGATATAGTTGCGCGGCTGTTCCCATGCCCGCTGTTTGAAGCATCAGCCGGGCGAACAAGCTACGCGGTCACCGCATCAAGCTGTCACCGGTCGATGCGCGCGCAGGAACGAGCGAACCTGACGCACGGTGACCGGAATTCTGTCGACCGGATCCTTCCACGGGAAGAGACTGACTTCCGACTTCGGCGCAAGCATGACGGATTCCATGGCGACAACGTAAGGGTGCGGCGGCGAGTCGTCCGGCAAAACGAGCACGGGTGTCTGACATGAACGCACGAAGTCCCGCGTCACCGTCCACACAAAGTCCGGGTTGTTGCGATACATGCGGGTTAGGAAGCGCTCGACCATGTCCATTGTGATGTCAGGCCGCCGCTTGACGAGATCGGGGCCCCAGCCTTTCATGTTGGTTTCAAAAGACAGATTTGGCATTTCCTTGCGAAAGCCGCTGGGCTGTGCAAGGACGCCGGCGACCACACGATCCGGCGCGCGTTTGATCAGGTTCCATATGAAGGGACCGGCGATGCAAAAACCCAGCACCATGAACTTCTTGATTCCGAGCTGATCCATCACCGCGAGCTGATCATCGGTGTGCGCGTCCCAGGGCCGGTCGACGTCGAGCGGGCCGGACGATTGGCCACCGGCGGCGTTGCGCATATCGGCCGTGATGCAGCGATACTCGCTTTTGAACTCCTGCACCGCGTTGAAGGGCGCGCTCTTCGCGTTCCATTCGATGTTCGAGTTCAACCCGCCGCCCGGAATGAGCAGCAGCGGAAACCCGGAACCCACGTCTTCGTAGCGGATGCGAACGTTGCCTTTTTCGTAGAACGCCATTCCAGTTTCTCCTTGTCGCTGCGCGAAAGCGCGCGGCGCAGCAGCGACGGCGGCGGCCGCTGCGCCTGTGGTGAGCAGAGTGCGTCTCCTGGTATCCATGTTCCTCCGATTGTGAGCAGACGTTGGCGACACCGGATCCGGCGCATCCGCTAATACCGCTGCGAGGTATTGAAGATTGTTCCCGTGCGACGCTCGCGTCAAGTCGTCGTCGTGCAACCAGAAGCGGCTGGACGATACGAAAGCATCGACAAGGTGCAACTCCATGCTCACATCTTCGTTAGTGGTCAACTCCCCGATCCTAGCCATCGAGAGTATCTACACGATGAAACGTCTCATCGGCTTGTCACCGATTGCCGCACGCTGGACGCTCATGTAAAGTCTGCGCCGCCGTGGACAAAACCGCCGTCAAACTCCTGCGCCTGTACGAGCACCTCTGCCGTGCTGAAACGCCGCTCGGCGTGAGCGCGCTGGCGTCGCGCCTGCGCCTGACCAAGAGTAATGCACATCGCATACTGCGCACGCTCACCGGCCTCGGCTACGCGCTGCAGACGCCCGATGGTCAATACACGCCGACGCTCAAGGCGTGGGAACTCGGCACGCTGGTGCTCAACCGGCTCGACTTCGTGCAGATCGCAAAACCGTACTTGAGCGAACTCAACGTGACGACTGGCGAGTCTGTTTACCTCGCGACCCTCAACGGCACTGCAGTGGTGTATCTCGATGTGCTCGAAAGTCACTACCCGATCCGCATCAACGCGGCGATCGGTGGCTCCGGGCCTTCACACTGCAGCGCGAGCGGCAAGCTGCTGCTTGCCTACAATCCGCTCATTGCCGCGCAATATCTCGCCAAGCCGCTGGAAAAATATACCGCACGAACCGTCACCCGCTTGCCCGACGTGCACCGCAAGCTTGAGGCCATCCGGCGCGCAGGCTATTCAATCAATGACGAAGAGTGGGTCGAAGGCGTGTGCGGCGTCGCGGCGCCGATTCATGACAGCCATCGGCAGGGCATTGCGGCCATCGGCATCACTGCACTTAAAGAACGCGTCAATCGCGCCAAGCTGAAACAGCTGACGACGCTCGTAAGCGACACTGCGCGCCGCGTTTCCACCAAGCTGGGCTATCGCGAGTCGCTTACTAGATGAAGTTGCGGCTGGCTATTCGCCGGCGACAATACCGTCGAAGAAGTGCGCCATGTCAGGAACGCCGCTGATATCGTGAATACGCGCAGTCAATAGTCGACCGCTCGCACTGCCGAGCGGCGAGACGCCCTCGATCGCGCATTCCTCGAATTTAGTTATTAACTCTTCCGCCGTCAGCGGCGACTCGCGACTGCCGGGAATATGCTCGACATGTTTTTCGAGCAGGCCATGGCGCCGCGTTGAGAGTCGGACAGTTGCGCCACGGCTGTTGCCGCGCTTGTGGTCGACGGTGACATTGATGCTGCGCGCGAGCTCGCCGATTGCCGGCTCGAGCACAGCTGCATCCTGAATATCGGCGACGCTCAGGCGCCGGCGTAGAATCGCACAGGCCACCGAATACTGGACGCTGAACTGTGCAGTCACCTGCGGATCGCCGCCCGGCTCGAACGGGGCGCCGACCAGCCGGTGGACGTAGGGAGAGATTGTCACCTCGATAGCGGTTACATCAGCCGGCATGACGTCGTGCTCGCGCACGAGATGCAGCGCCGCTTCGATCGCGGTGTGATTACAGGCGCAGCTCGGATATTTTTTGATCGCCGTCTCAACATGCGGATAAGTGCGGCCGATATCGGCGAAGAGCGCCGCTGCGTCGCCTTGCTGATAAAGATTGTAGAAACCGAACTTGCCCTCGAATGCTTCGCGCGGTGCAGTGATCCCGCGCGCTGCCAGCAACGCTGACAGGACACCACCGTGCGCCGCAAACGACGACGAAAACCGCTTGGTCAGAGTGTGCGAGATGTTGGGCAACTGCGTGGATGCGGTTTGGCTCAACGTGATGCCGAATGCGTGCTGCGTCGTTTCCGCGTCGAGCTTCAGAAGCCGTGCGGCGGCAGCTGCCGCGCCGAAGATGCCGTAGATCGATGTGTGATACCAGCCTTTATGCGGCAATTGCGATGCTGCGCCCAGACGCGTGACTACATCGTTGCCGAGCACCAGCGCAGCAAGAAAGTCGCCACCGGTCGCATGCGAGCGCTGGGCAACTGCGAGCGCCGCCGGCAGCACGACGCTGTCCGCATGCACGCTGCCACGCTCGGTCGCGCGCATACCGTCGTAATCGAGT
>Ga0070678_100000062_pt1 | contig 39682 bp, 41 predicted proteins | sample KBSM73metaG_FD_65647 | JGI IMG/M metagenome (GOLD analysis project Ga0070678, IMG submission 65647) | Miscanthus rhizosphere microbial communities from Kellogg Biological Station, Michigan, USA - KBS M7-3 metaG | ecosystem: Host-associated > Plants > Roots > Rhizosphere > Soil ...
CCGCGATATCGAGGTCGAGGCCAGTGATGACGGGTTTGTCGAACGCCTTGGCAAGGCCGCGAATCCGAAGGGCTTCTGTCATTGGCGGCTGGTTTAGTGTGCCGTCAGGTCTCGTCCAGCGCGAACAGTGCCTCGACTGGCTTGCCGATCGCCGCGGCCAGCTTGAGCGCGAGCACGGTCGACGGCACGAACACGCCGTTCTCGACCGTGTTGATCGTCTTGCGGCTGACCCCGACGCGCTCGGCCAGTTCGGCCTGCGTCCAGCCAAGCCGCGCGCGCTCGTCGCGCAGGCAGTTGGTCAGGCCCTCAGCCATCGGCGAGCGCCCGCCGTTCGAGCATGCCGAAACGCAAAAGCGCCATGACGATCGTAAAGGTCATGATCAGCCGAATGGCGGTCTGCGCCGATACCGGCTCAAACAATGTGGCGAGATAGACGGCGCTGCCCATTACGATGGCGGTCAGGAAGCCGATGGTCGCCGCCTGGCGGCAATGGTCGAGCGTGCTCTCGTCGTTGACGAACGCACGCGTCCGCGCGTTGAGAAACAGCCCACCGCCCAGCACCAGGAATGCGAGCACCATTGTGGACCAGATGATCAGCGCGACGATGTGAACGCCGTGCGTGCCGCCGGCCGGCACGTCCTCGGCGCCCCAACTGCCTGCCTGGGTGAACAGCATGAAACACGCGAGCACGACCGCGATACGAGCGCGCCCTGCGGCGAAACGATCGGCATCATCGGCTTGGTTCTTCGTCATGGTCGGCTCCGTCAAGTTGGCGGCGACCGCGAGGCCGATAGACGTCGAAAAACGTCATTTCGCCCCGCGGTAAGTCACCTTAGGGTTACATAAGTAACCTATGGGTTACGTCGGTGCAAGGGGCGAAATGCGGGACCAACGGAGTTTGCCTTAGCGGCCGGCTCCGGTAGAGCGTGGTGTTATGACGGCAACCGGTATCGACCAGCCGATCGAAGGACGCTTCGACGGACGCGAGCACCGATTCCCGGTGCGCGTCTATTTCGAGGACACCGATCTGTCGGGCGTGGTCTATCATGCCAATTATCTGCGCTACATGGAGCGGGCGCGATCGGACATGCTGCGGCTCGTCGGAATCGATCAGCGCGCGGCGATGGAAGCCGGGGAGGGCGCCTATGCGGTGTCCGACATGGCGATCAAATTTCGCCGTCCGGCGAAACTTGATGACGCGTTGGTGGTTGTTTCGCGACTGACACGGATTCGCGCTGCGGCGGTGCATATTCATCAGAGAGTCATGCGGGGACCTGAATTACTGGCAGAGGCGGACGTGACCGCAGCATTGGTCGCGCCCGACGGACGCCCGAAACGCCAGCCGGCAAGCTGGGCGTCGGCCTATGCAGGGCTGATCTGGACACCCGAAGAACAAGGGGACTGAAGACGTAATGCATTGGAGTTTAGACCTTTCCCCCGGATCAACCTCACCGCTTGCGCTGTTGCTGCATGCCGACATCGTGGTCCAGATCGTCATGGCCGGGCTGCTGCTCGCCAGCATCTGGACCTGGGCGATCATCATCGGCTTCTCGACCAAGCTGGGCGGGACGCGGCGCAAGATCGACAAATTCGAAAAGGATTTCTGGAAAGCGGAGGATATCGACGCCTTCTACAAGCTGCACGGCGATGACGAATTGCCGGTCGCTCGCGTGTTCGCGGCCGGCGTGTCCGAATGGCGCCGCTCCACCGCCGGCGGCGTGGTCGATCGCGAGGGCATTCGCGAGCGCCTCGCCACCGCGATGGGCTCGGCCGTGGCGGGGGAGGCGGACAAGCTTGCCGACCGGCTCAACATCCTGGCCACGGTCGGATCGGTCGCCCCGTTCGTCGGGCTGTTCGGCACCGTCTGGGGCATCATGTCGAGCTTCACCGGCATCGCCGCGGCCCAAAATACCAGCCTGGCGGTGGTCGCCCCCGGCATCGCCGAGGCGCTGTTCGCGACCGCGATCGGTCTGTTCGCGGCGATCCCCGCGGTCATCGCCTATAACCGCTTCAGCCATGGCGTGAATCGGATCGAGGCGCGGCTGATCCGCTTCGCCGACGGGTTCCATACGACGCTCAGCCGCCAGCTGGAGGCCAAGCGGTGAGAGCGGAAAGCTCCATGCTCCCCTCCCTTGAAAGGGAAGGGCTTTAGCGTGGCAATGAATCTTCCCTCCAGCCGCGCCAAGGGACGGCGCGCGCCGATGGCGGACATCAACGTCACGCCATTGGTCGACGTCATGCTGGTGCTGCTGATCATCTTCATGGTCACCGCGCCGCTGATGACCGCGGGCGTGCCGGTCAATCTACCCGACAGCCGCGCCAAGGCGCTCGATCAGGACCAGAAGCCGGTCGACATCGCGGTCGATCGCGACGGCACGATTCATATCGGCGAGGATGCCGTGACGATCGAGGAACTGCCCGATCGCCTGTCGGTGATCGCCAGCGAGCGCCGCCAGGGCGACAAGCCGCCACAGGTCTTCCTGCGTGCCGACAAGGCGCTCGATTACGGCCGCGTGATGGAAGTGATGGGTGAGTTGAATCGCGCCGGGCTCAACCGCGTCGCGCTCGTCTCCAATGCCAAGGAGCGCCAGTGAGCGGCATTGCCGTTTCCCCTATCCTGCGCCCGATCCCCCGGGAGCGCGACGACCGGTTGTGGATCGCGATCGGCCTGTCGTTGCTCGCGCATATCGTGCTGTTCACGATCCTGTCGCTGCTGCCGCCATCACCCCCGCCGCCGCCGGTGGCACCGATGGACGTGACGATCGCCGACGATGTCGGGCTGAAGGCCGGCGCGCCCAATACGACGGTCGATCCGGCCGAGAGCAAAGCGCCCGATATCGGCAATCCCGAGGATTCGGCGCCACCCGCGCCGGCCGAGGACAAAGCCGAGCCTGCGCCGCCCAAACCGCAGCCCGAAGCCGCGCCGCCGCCCAAGCCCGCGCCGGTCGCCAAGCCCGAGCCGAAGAAGCCGGCGCCGCCCGCGCCCAAGGCTGCTCCCAAGGCACTGCCCAAGCCCGCCGTCGCGGCACCTGCCAAGCCGGCGGTCAAGCCGGGCAAGGGCACGGGCAGCACGGCCAATGCGCTTAAGCCCAAGGCGCGCGGCCTCAATTTCGGCTCCGACTATTTCAAGGGCGCGACCAACAAGCCCAGCCCCGCCACCGGCACCGCGCCCAAATCGGCGACGATGAGCCAGCAGGCGCTCATGGATATTGCCGCCAAGATCAAGCAACGCATCCAGCCTTGCGCAAATCGACAGGTCAATCCCGCGCCTGGATATGCGGAAGATATTACGGTGCTCATCAATCTGAAGTTTAATCGAGATGGATCGTTGGCTGGCCGCCCACATATCATCGGCCACCGCGGCGTTACCGATCAGAACAATCGTTACGTTTCTGCGGTCGACGACCGTGCGATAGCGACCTTTATGGGCTGTGCCCCGATAACCGGCCTGCCGCAGGATCTCTACGACGTTCCGCGCGGTTGGAGCGATTTCAATACAACTTATAAACTCCCCGGCTGAGGATAAGACAATGCGACGATTTCCCCTGCTCCTGACGGCGCTTGGCGCAGCGATCGCCTTGCCAACCGCGGCTTATGCGCAGGCGACGGCGCCATCTCCGTCACCAACCCCCACCCCCGCGCCGACACCGGCACCGGATGACAAACTTGTCGTCGATATTGTCGGCGGCATCTCGGCACCGATGGGGATCGCGATTCCCGCGCTGCCGACGCCCGAGGCGGTATCGACCGCAGCCGGCCCGACCGACCAGCTCGGCAAGCAATTGTCCGATGTCATCACCGCGGACCTCAAGAATTCCGGACTGTTCAAGCCGCTCCCGACCGGCCAGCTGATGCCGGTGCCGTTCGCGCAAGCGACCGCGCCCGATTTCACCGGCTGGACGTCGCGCGGCGCGACTGCTCTGGTCCAGGGCTATATCCGCGCCAATGGCAACGGCACCGTGACGGTCGGCTGCTATCTGTACGACACCGCGGCGCAGCGCGAGCTTGCCCGCCAGGGTTATGTGCTCAGCGTCAACGAATGGCGTCGCGCCGCGCATAAATGCGCCGATATGGTCTATACAAAGCTGACCGGAGAAGGGCCGTATTTCGACAGCCGCGTCGTCTATGTCTCGGAGACCGGGCCCAAGGGCAAGCGCATCAAACGGCTGGCGGTGATGGATCAGGACGGTTTCAACGGCCGCTTCCTGACCAATGGTCAGACGATCGTGCTGACCCCGCAATTGTCGCCCGACCAGCGTCGCGTCGCCTATCTGTCGTATCTCGACAAGAAGCCGACCATCTATGTGCTCGACATCGCCAGCGGCAAGCAGCACCGGCTGGTCGACAATGTCAGCATGGCGCTGGCGCCGCGCTTCTCGCCCGACGGCCGCTGGATCCTCTATTCGATGTCGCAGGCCGGCAATACCGATCTCTACAAGATCCCCGCCGATGGCGGCGCGTCGCAGCGGCTGACCAGTGCGCCGGGCATCGACACCGGCGGCAGCTGGTCGCCCGACGGCAGCAAGATCGTGTTCGAAAGCGATCGCTCCGGCACGCAGCAACTCTATGTGATGAACGCCGACGGCTCGAACCAGCAGCGGATCAGCTTCGGCTCGGGCCGTTATGCGACCCCGGCCTGGAGCCCGCGCGGCGACCTGATCGCCTTCACCAAGATTGGCGGCGGCTTCCATGTCGGCATCATGTCGCCCTCGGGCGGCGGCGAGAAGATGTTGACCGACGGCTGGCAGGACGAAGCGCCGAGCTGGGCGCCCAATGGCCGCGTGATCATGTTCTTCCGCTCGACCGAGGGCGGAAGCGGCGTCGCCGATCTGTGGTCGGTCGACCTGACCGGCGTCAACGAACGCCGCTTGCCCACTCCGTTCGACGGATCGGACCCGAGTTGGGGACCCATTCGCAAGGACTAACGTTTCGTATCCGGACCGAACACGCGCCCCAGGCATTCAACAGCCAAAAGTTAGGGAGAACCAACAATGGCACGCACGACGACCAAACTGATCCTGCTCGCGACGCTCGTCGCGGCCGCGGGCTGTGCCCATAAACGCCCGCCGGTCCTGCCGCCCGCGGCGGGCGACCAGCCGTCGGGGTCGACCGGCAACGGCGATGCCGGATCGATCGTCCCGGGCTCGGCCGAGGATTTCAAACGCTCGGTGATGAGCGACACGATCCACTTCGCGCTCGACCAGTACGATATCGACGCGACGTCGCGCTCGATCCTCGACAGCCAAGCCGCCTGGCTGATGAAATGGCCCGACCGCCGCATCACGATCGAGGGTCATGCCGACGAACGCGGCACGCGCGAATACAACCTTGCGCTCGGCGATCGCCGCGCCAACGCCGCCAAGAACTACCTTGCGGCGCGCGGCGTCAACGCGTCGCGGATCAATACGATCAGCTATGGCAAGGAACGCCCGATCGCGCTCGGCTCGGACGAAGCAAGCTGGGCCCAGAACCGCCGCGCGGTGACCATCGTTCTGCAATAGGCGCTGAATCCAAGCGAAACGAAGGCCGTCGGGACATCCCGGCGGCCTTTGGTTTTTGCGTTGCGTCCGCCTCCCGCCAGCCGTCACCCCGGCCTTGTGCCGGGATTTGCCCAGCCAGGAGTTGCTGCGCGGTGGATGCCGGCACAAGCCCGGCATGACGGGGAAGCTAGGCCCAGCGAATTCCCTTGCGACTCGCACGAAACCGATATAAATATGATATCATCTTTAATGGGAGGGTCCCATGGCTATTCAGGCCTCGGATGCGAATGTGAATGGTATCGGGTTGACCTTGTCGCGCGAGCGTCCGGCGGCGACGTCGAGCGGTTATCTGATGCTGCTCGTGCTGCTGATCGCGCTCGCGACAGCGATTTATGGCGGGTCGACGGTCGATACCGATCCGGCGCTCGGCGCATCGCTGATCGTCGGCGGGACGATCGTCTTCGCGTTCGTGCTGTGCGGCTTCTACATGCTCCAGCCGAACCAGGCGGTGGCCGTCACCCTGTTCGGCAGCTACCAGGGCACCGACCGCAAGACCGGGCTGCGCTGGCTGCTGCCCTGGCTTGGTCGCAAGAAGATTTCTGTCCGCGCCAACAACATCATTTCGGACAAGATCAAGGTCAACGACCTGCGCGGCAACCCGATCGAGATCGCGGCGCAAGTAGTGTGGCGGGTGACCGATACCGCCCAGGCATTATTCGACGTCAACGATTACAAGGCATTCGTGATGGTCCAGATCGAGGCTGCGGTGCGCACGATCGGCTCGCGTTACCCCTATGACGATTTCGCGCACCAGGAAGTGACGTTGCGCGGCAATCACGACCAAGTGGGCGTCGAGCTTCGCCAGGAACTGATCGCGCGGCTGGTCATGGCCGGAATCACGGTCGACGAATGCGGCTTCACCCACCTTGCCTATGCCCAGGAAATCGCCGGGGCGATGCTCCGCCGGCAGCAAGCCCAGGCGGTGGTCGCCGCCCGTCAGACCCTGGTCGAAGGCGCGGTCGGCATGGTCGAGATGGCGCTCGATCAGCTCAGCAAGAAGGGCGTGGTCGAATTGGATGATGAGCGCCGCGCGGCGATGGTGTCGAACCTGATGGTCGTCCTGTGCGGTGAGCGCGACACCCAGCCGGTCGTCAATGCGGGTTCGCTCTACCAGTAAGGCGGTACGATGGGCGCTCCTCCCAAAAAGGCGTTTCCGTTGCGCCTCGATCCCGCGCTCTACGCGGCGATCGAGCGCGCGGCGGCGAGCGACCTCAGGAGCGTCAACGCCCAGGTCGAATGCCTGTTGCGCGAAGCCCTCGCGCGACGTGGCGTGAAGCTGGCGGATCCGGTCCGCGCCAGGCGTGGGCGGCCGCCAAAGCAGGGAGATGAGGAATGAGCGACAGCGACTGGTTCGCGCCGAAGAAGCTCGGCGTCGGCGCCGGACTGCCGATCACCTGGCAGGGATGGGTGCTGACGATCGGCTATTCGCTGACCGTGATCGTCGCCGCGGGAACGCTGGTGCCGCGCCATCCGGCGATCGCGATCGGCGTTATCGTGCCGCTGACCTTGGCCTTCATGGTGCTGTGCGCGCAACACACGCGGGGCGGATGGAAATGGCGCTGGAGGGGAGAAGAATAGGATGAAACCGATCGCTCTTGCCATCGCCGCTTTGCTTGCGACCGCCGCTTCACCTGCGGGTGTCGAGGTCACCATTTCCGGGCCACAGGGAGCGCTCGCGGGGACGTTGCTCGATCCCGCCAAGGATGCACCTGCGATCCTCATGATTCCCGGTTCGGGGCCGACCGATCGCGACGGGAACAATCCGCTCGGGGTGAAGGGGGGCGTCTATCGTCAGCTGGCCGAGGGGCTGGCGGCGAAAGGAGTGGCGACGTTGCGCATCGACAAGCGCGGCTTGTTCGGCAGCAAGGCCGCGGTCGCCGACCCCAATGACGTGACCATCGCGGCCTACGCCGCCGACGCGCACGCCTGGGTCGACATGCTCCGCGCGAAAACCGGGCGGTCGTGCGTCTGGCTGCTCGGGCATAGCGAGGGGTCGCTTGTCGCGCTCAAGGCTGCGCAGGATGCCAAAGGCATTTGCGGCGTCATCCTCGTATCGGGAGCGGGACGCCCCTATGGCGAGGTTATCCGCGCGCAGCTTCGCGCCAATCCCGCCAACGCGCCCTTGCTGGCATCGGGCGAGGCGGCGATCGACCAGCTCGAAGCGGGAAAAAGGGTAGATGGCGCCACGCTCCGCGCGCCGTTGCAGGCGCTGTTTCGCGACAATGTTCAGGGTTTCCTGATTGAGGCCTTCTCCTACGATCCGGCCAGGCTGATCGGAGCGGTCAAGCTGCCCGTGCTCATCGTCCAGGGCGACAAGGACCTGCAGGTCGCGATGGCTGACGCGGAACTGCTCAAACGTGGCCAGCCGGCAGCGACGCTCAAGTTGCTGCCTGGCGTCAATCACGTGCTGAAACCAGTGCCGGGCGACGACCGGGCAGCGAACGTCGCGACCTACGGCAATGCCGACCTGCCGATCGCGCCAGCCGTGACCGACACGATTGCGGCGTTCGTCAGGAAGTAGCGATCAGCCGAGCGCCTGGTCGAGCAGCTTGGCTAACCGCAGGCCGCCGCGTTCTACCTCGAGCCGCACAGTCGGCACCAAAGACGCGATCGTCGCATTGTCGAGTTTGACTCGCGTCGGCGTGGGCCCACAGGGATCGCCGCCGATCGCGGTCCGATAGGTCACGTCCCGCGCGACCGCCCAGCTTTCGCGGCTCCAGTCGAGGACGTTGCCCGCGGCGATCCGCTTGCGATCGGCGAGAGAATAGCGGCGAACCAGGCTCGGGCCGGTCGAGATCGCGCGCTCGGCGAGATAGCCGTCCCAGATCGAATGGAGGTTGAGCCGGCTGGCGGCATAGGTGCCGTATTCCGCCTTCACGTCGTTGCCGCCTTTGTCGCCTTTCTCGCCGGCGTGGAGCGGCTGGTGCAGGTCGCCGACGAAATGGATCAGGAAGACGAGCGCTTCGACGCGCTGCTTGGTCGGGGTACGGCGATCCTTGAGCAGCGTCACGTCGCGGACGATCTGTGCCGATACGCAATTGCCGTCCTTGCACACGCTCTCGACGTCGAACGGCGAGCAGATGTTGACGTCCTGATAGTGCCAGGCGCCGGTATAGCCGAACTTCTGCTTGCCGTTCTCGTCTTTGATCCCCTTGATGCAATCCGCCCAGATCGCGGCGTCGTCCAGCGTCCCCGCTTTGCATTGCGGTGTGCCGAGCAGCTTTTGCTGGCGCAGCAGCCGCTTGATTTCGAGCCGCGCCTTGGGCGTGATATTGGCCCAGGCGATCTGCGCGATGGTCTGATGGCCATATTCCCAATAGGCATTGGCGGGGGAGGCGAGGACGAGCGCTGCCAGCGCGGCGGCGACGGGAAGAAGGCGCTTCATGGGCGTCGCTTTACGCCCGCCCGCAGGCGCTTCCAATCGTTTTGGAACAATCATTTGCGCGGTGTCCTGTCGGCGTCCCGGACTTGCTCCGGGGTCCAACCCTCCACAACGGAATTCGGCCGTTGCTGCACGTTGGATGCCGGGACAAGCCCGGCATAACGATTGGAGAGGGTCAGCCCTCATCCTCATATAACGCGACCTTGCGCCTTCCGTCCGACGTCGCACATCCGCGATACATACTGGCGGTGGTGAAGCTCCAGGTCATACTGCCGTCGGTCGCGGTGACGATCACGCCGCCGGTGCCGCCCAGCGCCTTCACCTCGGCCATCACCGTGTCGGCCGCCACCCGTAGGCTCTCGCCCAGGAAGCGAACGCGCGCGTTGATCTGAAAGGCGACGCTTTCGCGGATGAAGAATTCGCCCGCGCCGGTGCACGATACCGCGGCGCCGCGATCGTCGGCATAGGTGCCGGCGCCGATCAGCGGGGAATCGCCGATCCTGCCCCAGCGCTTGCCGGTGACGCCGCCGGTCGAGGTCGCCGCGGCAATATGTCCGGCCTGGTCGACCGCCACCGCGCCGACCGTGCCGTATTTCATGTCGACGTCGAACTTGCCGCCGTTCGACAGCAATTCGTTGAGCTGGCGGCGCCGTTCGGGCGTCGCGAACCACTCGGCGTCGGCTTGGTCGAGCCCATGTTCGCGGCTGAACGCGTCGGCGCCCTCGCGGCCGAGCAGGACGTGCGCGCTTTGCTCCATCACCGCGCGCGCCAGGGTCACCGGGTTCCTGGTCGCGGTAACGCCGGCGACCGACCCGGCGCGCAGGGTCGCGCCGTCCATGATCGCGGCGTCGAGTTCGTTATTGCCCTCGAACGTGAAAGCGGAGCCGCGCCCGGCGTTGAAATGAGGGTCGTCCTCGAGGACACGGACCGCTGCCTCGACCGCGTCGAGCGACGCACCGCCCGCTGACAGGATCGCGCTGCCCGCATCGAGCGCGGCGTTCAGCGCGGCGCGAACGCCGCTATCGGTCTCAGGCCGGGTCTGGCTGCGCGTGATCGCGCCGGCGCCGCCATGGATCACCAGCGACCAAGGTATCGGGCTTGTCGTCATGGCGGCGAGCGGTAGCCTTGGCAGGGCGCCGCCGCAATCCGATCAACGGCCGCAGCCAGTTCACTTCGCGCCCGATCAGATAAAAAGCCCAGCATCCCGCGATCGTCGCCGGCACCAGGATGAGGAATTCGCCGAGCGCACCGATCCCCAGCGGCCGCAGCCAATATTCGACCACGACGATGATCGTCTGGTGGATCAGGTAGAAGGGGAACACCGCCTCGGTCAGCGTCGGGCGCCATGCGCCGTCGCGATTCCAGAACCGCTCGGCGATCCCGATCAGCGCCGCGACCGCGGCCCAGCATTGGATCTGGTGCGCCACCAGCATCTGGTCGCCCAGCCATTGCGGCGGGATCAGGTCGCCGGGATAGGCAATCTCCACGCCCGCACCGAACGCGTAACTCAGCACCGCGATCACCGCCGCCGGTTTCCACCAGCGCACGAAAGCCGCGAGTACGTTGGGCGACCGCGCGAGACCGAAGCCGAACAGGAATGCGGGGAAATAGGCGAGATGCGCGATACCGTCGTTGATCAGGTCCTGGCTGTCGGTCCAACGGTGGAAGATGACGACCTGGCTTAGCACCAGATAGACGACCGGCAGGACCAGCGCACGCCAGCCGCAGAGCGCCCTGTCGAACCACGCCTGCAGGCGGGCCGGGCGCGGGATCAGGAGCAGCAGCGATAGCGCGGCGGTATAGGTCCACAGATAGCCGACGAACCACAAATGGTTCCAGGTCGGCAGGAACACGCCGTCAATCGCCCGGAAACGGAAATAGTCCTGAGTCAGGAAAGTCCCGAAACCCTGTGCATAGCCATGCTGGGTCACCAGCTCGACCCAGCTTTGCGGCGGCACCATCACGGTGATGCCAAAGGCGAGTGGAATGAGCAGGCGGTTCGACCGGCTCGACATGAACTTGGCGACGCCGCCCGATTTGGCGAGCAGCGCGCGGCTGGCATAGCCCGAGACCACGAACAGCAGGGTCAGCCGCCAGGGATTGGTCAACAACATCACGATCGACAGCCACTCGACCGGCTGGGCGGTCTTCACGTGGAAACCCCAGGGCGTGAACACCATCGCGGTATGATAAAGGATCAGCAGCGCGAACGCGCCTACGCGAAGCCAGTCCATGCCGTAATGTCGAGCCATGCCGGTCCATGTAACGATTAAGGGCGCGATGACTACCCATCGCGCCCTCAGTAGTTCCCCTTAGACGGCCAGACGGGGCTCAGGCGACGTCGGGCCGAGCGCGGGCAGTCTCGATCCAGTCGGCCGAGCCAGCGGGCCTTGCTGCCTTCGCCCGCGCCTTGAGGCCGATTAGCGGGCGCAACACATTCACCTCGCGGCCGATCAGATAAAATGCCCAGCATCCCGCGATCGTCGCCGGCACCAGGATCGCGAACTCGCCGGCGGCACCGATGCCGAGCGGCTTCACCCAGAATTCGACCAGGATGATCACGGTCTGATGGATGATGTAGAAGGGAAAGGTCGCCTCGGCGAGCGTCGTGCGCCAGCGATGGTCGTGGTTGAGGAAGCGTTCGGCCACCCCGATCAGCGCGGCGATGGCGATCCAGGTGTCGATCTCGCGCGCCAACCGGAAGACGATCGTCACGTTGTGCGTCGGGAAACTGAAATCGGGATAGGCGACCAGCAGTCCGGCGATTACCGCGTAGCAGCCGATCGCGACCGCCGCCGACGCCGCCCACCAGCGCGACAGCCCGTCCATCACCGCGCGCGATCCCGCCAGACCGAAACCGAACAGGAAAGCGGGAAAATATTGCAGATGCGCCAGGCCGTCGTTGAACAGATCGTGGGTGTCGTCATCGCGGTGGAACAGCCAATATTGCGTGACGAGCAGGAACAAGACCGGCACCCAGACCGCGCGGCTGCCGCCCAACACGCGGTCGAACATCGTCTGCAGCTTGCCCGCGCCGGGAACCAGCATCAGGAGCATCAGCGCTAGCGTGTAGACCCAGAGATAGACGACGAACCACAGATGGTTCCAGGTCGGCATGACGATCCCGTCGAGCTTGCCGAAGCGGAAATAATCGTGGGTGAGGAACCAGAGATAGCTCTGGCCATAGCCATGCTTGCCGACCAGCTCGACCCAGGTCTGCGGCGGGACGATCACCGCCATGCCGAACACGAGCGGGATCAGCAGCCGCGAACTGCGATTGCCCAGGAAGCGGCGGATGCTGGGCGATTTCGACCACAAGGCACGGCTGGCATAACCCGATACGACGAACAGCAGGGTGAGCCGCCAGGGATTGGTCAGCAGCATCGGGATCTCGACCCAATCCATCGGCCGCGCGGTCTTGATGTGAAAGTCCCAGGGTACGAAGACCATGCCGATATGATAGAGGATCAGGAGAGCGAACGCTCCGATCCGCAGCCAGTCCATTCCGTAATGCCGTTCCATTGCTCGCCTCCATTCCTTGCGATGCGGTGACGGCTAGTCGGCGCCCGCCCGGACCGGTATCGGAGAGGGTCGGAAGGCGGCTTCACGGGGACGATCGAAATAGTGGCTGGGACGAGTGGCGGGTGGCGCGGGATGAACGGAACGCAGCGCAAGCTGGCGCTCGGCTTCGCCGCGGGATTCCTCCTGATCATCATCGTCATCATGATCGCCAATGCCGAATCCTCGGTCGCCGATCTCCAGGCGTCGGGCGCGCATATCCGGCCGGATCTGATCTGGTCGTGGGAATGGACCAGCATGCTCGCGTGGCTCAGCGTCTACCCGCTGCTGTGGATCGGTGTCGCGACCATCCGGCCGCCGCGTTTCTCATGGCCATTGATCGTCGCCGCTTTCGTGGTCGGCAGCCTGATTGCCTCGGGGTGGCATATCGGCGTGATGATCGTGTTGCGGAGGATCTATTACGATGCCGTGGGGCAGGGGCCCTATCACTTCTTCGGCATCATCGACGATCGCTTGCTCTACGAATTCCGCAAGGATTTCGCGACCTATCTCCAGTTCGTCATCGTCGCCGCGATTGGGCAGTGGCTGATCGCGCGCGCCGCGACGCCGCCGAGCACAAGCGCGCCGTCCAGGACGCTGGCCGTGGCCGATGGCGCGGTCACGCACCTGATACCGCTCGAAGAAATCGAAGCGATCGCTTCGGCGGGCAATTACGTCGAGATTGCTTGGGGTTCGCGCACGCTGTTGCATCGCGCGACGCTGGCGGCGGTGGAGGCCGAACTGGGCGATGCCTTCCTGCGCATCCATCGCGGCCGGCTGGTGCGCCGCGCCGCGGTCCGTCGCATCGAAACCGACAAATCGGGTGACTTCACCGTCGAACTGGCGTCGGGCGCGACCTTACGCGGAAGCAGGCGCTACCGTCCGGCGGACTGATCTCGGGCTGAGGCCGATCAGCGGCCGCAGCCAGTCGACCTCACGGCCGATCAGGTAGAACCCGACCGCGAACGAGAAGGTGCCGGCCAGGATCAGCGCGAACTCGACGAACGGGTTGAGGTTCAGCGGCAGCGTGTACCAGGCGAGCAGAATGATCGCGGGATGGTGCGCGATATAGAGCGGAAACACCGCCTCGGCCAATGTAGCGCGCCATTTGTGATCGTGATCGAGGAAACGGGTCGCGAACTGGAACAGCACCAGGATCATGCTCCACGCCATCGCCAGCCGTGCCGCGCGGTCGAGCATCATGATGGCGTGCGGCGGGACATTATGCCCTTCATAGGCGAGCTCGATGCAAACCACGATGACGCCGGCGATCAGCGCGACCGCCGCCGCCGGCCATTGCAGCTGCGCGATCGCCGGCCACAATTTGCTGTCGCCCGCCAGCGCGAAGCCGAACAGGAAGATCGGAAAATAGGCGAAATGGGCGTTCCAGTCGGTGAACAATCCCTGCTTTTCGGAAAGGACGAACATGACCGACAGTTTGAGCAGCACCAGCACGGCGATCGGCGCCCAGAGCAGCCGCGCGCCCGACGCCAGGCGATCGGCGGCGCGAGTCAGCCGCTCGGCGTTCCAGCCCGGCACGAGCAAAAGGGCCGCGAGCGCCATCGTATAGGCCCATAGATAGGCAACGAACCACAGATGTTCCCAGTTCGGAAAGCCATGGCCGTAGACCGGGGTGACGCTCCAATAATCGGTCAGCCAGAAATGGAGCAGGCTACCCGGATAGCCCTGTTCGCGCGCCCTCACCCACATTTCGGGCGGGATCAGCGCGACCATCGCGAATCCCCAGGGAATCAGCAACCGGCGGTTGCGCGAGTCGGTAAAGGCGCGGACGTCGCCCGACTTGGCGAACAGCTTGCGGCTGGCATAGCCCGACACCGCGAACAGCAGCGGCAGCCGCCACGGCGTCAGCAACGCCATCGGTGCCGTCAGTTCATGATAGGTGACCGGCGATTTGATCACCCAGTCCCAGGTCGAAAAGACCATGGCGACATGGTACACGATCAGCAGGCCGAAGGCGCCGATCCTGAGCCAGTCCAGGCCATAATGTCGTCGCTGGGGAGTCATTGACGCCGTTCGTGTCCGAGTAGACCCAGGCCAATAGCGGATCGGCCCTGACCAAAAGGTTATCGCGCGCGAAACCTCGGTTGCTCAAAATGGGTGTTGTCGGCGCTTTGTCGTCCGGAATCATGATCTTGCCGGGAGAACGGCAGATACTCGGCGAAGGACAGGAATTGCGGCAGTGAGCGCGTTGTCGCCTTCCTCTGGCCAGGACGGATTGGAAATAGCCGCCCCGCTCAGGTTTGAATGCCGATCCTTGTCTGGGCGCTAGGTTTCGCGCGCCGGCAACGCTATATGGCGGGCGACCCAAGAGGATTTCGAATGTCAGTCCGTCCCTGGCGCGACATCACGCGCCGCAAGAGCCGCCAGATCATGGTCGGTAACGTTCCCGTCGGGGGCGATGCTCCGGTCACCGTCCAGACGATGACCAACACGCCAACCAGCGACCCGCGGGCGACGATCGACCAGATTCGCCGCTGCGAGGATGCCGGCGTCGATATCATCCGCGTATCGTGCCCTGACGTCGAGTCGACCGCGGCGCTCAAGCAGATCGTCCGCGCCGCGCGCGTGCCGATCGTGGCGGACATCCATTTCCACTATAAGCGCGCGCTCGAGGCGGCCGATGCCGGCGCGGCGTGCTTGCGCATCAATCCGGGTAATATCGGCTCGGCCGAACGAGTGAACGAAGTGGTCGCCGCGGCCAAGGCCAATGGCTGCGCGATCCGCATCGGCGTGAACGCCGGCAGTCTCGAACGCGACCTGCTCGAAAAATATGGCGAGCCGTGCCCGGACGCGTTGGTCGAAAGCGCGCTCGACCACATCAAATTGCTCCAAGACCGCGATTTCCACGAATTCAAGGTCGCGGTGAAGGCAAGCGACCTGTTCCTCGCGGTCGCCGCCTACCAGCAGCTCGCCGAAGCCGTCGATTGCCCGCTCCATCTCGGGATCACCGAAGCCGGCGGGTTCGTCGGTGGCACGGTCAAGTCGGCGATCGGGATCGGCAGCCTACTCTGGTACGGAATCGGTGACACGATCCGCGTCTCGCTCTCGGCCGAACCCGAGGATGAAGTGCGCGTCGGATTCGAGATCCTGAAGGCGCTGGGCATCCGCAATCGCGGCGTCCGCGTCGTGTCGTGTCCGAGCTGCGCGCGCCAGGGCTTCGACGTGATCCGCACCGTCCAGGCCCTGGAGGAACGGCTCCAGCATATCCGCACCCCGATGTCGCTGTCGGTGCTCGGCTGCGTCGTGAACGGGCCCGGCGAGGCACGCGAGACCGATATCGGCATTACCGGCGGCGGTAATGGCAAACATATGGTCTATCTGTCGGGCGTGACCGATCACCACGTCCAGGACGCCGACATGATCGAGCATATCGTCAAGCTGGTCGAGGCCAAGGCGGCCGAGATCGACGCCGCCGACGAGGCCAAAGCGGCATGAAGCTCGCGCTCGGGCTTGTCGCGGCGTCCATCGCGCTCACCGTACAGCCCGTAGCGGCGGACATTGCGGTGCCGATCGCGGCGCCCGGTCACCCCGAGGCACGCCCCTTCGGCGATCCCGACCGTGCCGGTCACGACGTCGCCGATGCGATGGCGCGTGCCAAGGCCAGTGACCATCGCGTGATCCTCGTGTTCGGCGCGAACTGGTGCCACGACAGCCGCGCGCTCGCCGGCTGGTTCGCCAGCCCGCGCTTCGCCGCGATGCTGGCGCCGCGCTACGAGATCGTCTGGATCGACGTCGGACAGAAGGATCGCAATCTCGATCTCGCGCGCCGCTTCGGGCTCGACGGGATCAAGGGAACGCCGACCGTGCTGATGCTCGATTCCGCCGGAAAGCCGCTCAACCTCAAGGACGCGCCGCGCTGGCACGATGCCTCGACGCGCAGCGAGGACAAGATCTATCGCTATTTCGCCCGCTAGGGCGCGACGGGAGGGGCGATGACCAAAGGACGTTTTCGCCTGGCGCAAATGCTGGTCGGTCTGGTGGCAGTCTTCGCGATCGGGTTCGGCTCGTACATGCTCGCCCAGCCGCTGCTCTGGTATCGCGCGCTGCCGACAGTGGTGTTCACCGGCCCGTTCAACCAGCATTTCGTTCGCGACATCGGCGCGGCGTATCTCGCCTGCGGGCTGCTGCTCGGTTGGGCGGTGCTCGACCTGCGCGTGCGGCGGCCGGCGGTGCTGGCGGGGGCATTGTGGCTGAGCCTCCACGCGCTGGTCCACCTGTACGAAGTGATCACTGGCATTTGCGGCGTCGCGATCTTCTGGCGCGATTTCCCCGGCGTGTTCGGACCGCCGGCACTGGCGCTGCTCGGCTGGTGGCTGTCACGGCGGTAAGCTATTCTTAGGCATCACTATTAGCCAAGCCGCAATCGCCGCGCGGTAGAAGAGCAGCCATGAAATATGCGCTGCTCGTCGTGACCATCATTGGAATCGCGATCGGCCTGGCTCTGCCGGGGGCGAAGCGCGCGCCGATCGCCGCCGCTCCGCCGGCCGCCGCGGCACTCGCCGACCAGCCGCAGCCGACCGTGCTCGATCGCGCGGATAACGGCCATTTCTTCACCGTGGCCGACGTCAATGGCGAGCCGATCAAGTTCGTCGTCGACACCGGCGCGACCGAGGTGGCGCTGACCCAGGACGATGCGCGGCGCGCCGGAATCAAATTCGATCCGTCGCAATTCGACGTGGTCGGCACCGGCGCGTCGGGCGATGTCAGGGGACAGGTGGTCGAGCTCCAAGACGTCGTGCTCGATGGTAAGCGGGTCAGCGGGATCCATGCGCTGGTGCTGGACGGGCTGACCATTTCGCTGCTCGGCCAGAACTATCTCCGCCGCCTCGACAGCGTGGCGATCAGCGGCGACAAGATGACGTTGAAGTAAGTTATTCCCCTCCCGCGAGCGGGAGGGGTTAGGGGATGGCATGTCGGTCCAGGCGGGTGAGTGAACACGCCCTCCCCCAGCCCCTCCCGCAAGCGGGAGGGGAGAAGTAGCTCCCTCTTCCACAAGCCCACCTTCTCACCTCATGAGGAAGGGGCTGGTGACGTAACGACCTTGCCCCGCTATCGCCCGGAACATGCCGCGTAGCCCCGCCTTCGTATTTTCCGTCGCGGTGCTCGGCATCGCCGTCTTCTCGTCGATGGACGCGGTGATGAAGGTACTGGTTCGGGAGATCGGCACTTACGACACCTTGCTGTGGCGGACCCTGGCCGGCGCGATCCTGACCGGGCTGATCTATCTGCCCCAGCGGGGCGCGTGGCCGTCTCGGGCGACGATCCGTGTCCACCTGATTCGCGGATCGGTGTCGGCGGTAATGGCGGTCACGTTCTTCTGGGGCCTTGCTCGTGTGCCGATGGCGCAGGCGATCGCGCTCACGTTCATCGCGCCCTTGCTGGCGTTGTTCGGCGCGGCGTTCTTGCTCAAGGAACATATTTCGCGCGGGGCCGTCATCGCCTCGCTGGTCGCCTTTGCCGGTGTCGGGGTGATCATGCTTGGCCAGGCGGCCTCGGCGCCGTCGCCGGACCGGTTCCGCGGCACGATCGCGGTGCTGCTCTCCGCGGTCTGCTATGCCTATAACATCGTGCTGATGCGCCAGCAGGCCCTAGTCGCCGGGCCGAAGGAAGTAGCCTTCTTTCAGAGCGTGATCGTTCTCGTGATCCTGGCGGCCGGTGCGCCGGTCATGGCGCATATGCCCGATATACAGCACGCACCCGCGATAATCGGGGCGGCGGTGCTGGCGACGGTATCGCTGCTGCTGCTCGCCTGGGCCTATGCGCGTGGTGAGGCGAATTATCTCGCGCCGACCGAATATACCGCCTTCATCTGGGCGTCATTGTGGGGCTGGGTCGTGTTCAGCGAGCGGATTGCGCTCTATACGCTCGCCGGCGCCGCGCTGATCATCACCGGCTGCCTGATCGCAGCGCGGCGGCGGTCGGTCGAGAATGTGGAGGCTGCGTTTTGACCCTGACCATCCGTCCCGCCACGCAGCGGGATGTCGCGCTGATTCTGCGCTTCGTCCGCGAACTGGCCGAGTTCGAACGTGAGCCGGACGCGGTGAAGGCCACCGAAGAGAGCCTGAGCCATGCCTTGTTCAGCGAGCGATCGGCCGAGGCGGTGATCGCCGAGCAGGAGGGTAAGCCGATGGGCTTCGCCCTGTTTTTCCACAATTTCTCGACCTGGACGGGGCGCAAGGGCCTTTATCTCGAAGACCTCTATGTGACGCCGGAGGCGCGAGGGTCGGGTGTCGGCACAGCCTTGTTGCGGCACCTGGCGAACATCGCTCTCGACCGCGATTGCGCACGATTCGAATGGGCGGTGCTCGACTGGAACACGCCGGCGATCGATTTCTATACGGCGATGGGTGCCGACAGCATGGACGAATGGAGGATCCGGCGCGTCACCGGCGACGCGCTGGTCAAGCTCGCCGGCCGCGGTTGATGGCCTGGGTCTGGCTGATCCTGGGCGGGTTGTTCGAGATCGGCTTCACGACCTGCCTCCGCCATGTCGACGGGTTCCGCAATCTGTGGTGGACCCTGGGCTTCCTCGCCTCGGTGGTGCTGTCGATGGTGCTGCTCGAAACCGCCTCGCGTACGATCGCGTTGGGCACCGCTTATGCGGTCTGGGGCGGAATCGGTGCGGTAGGGACGGTCATCGTCGGCATTGCATGGTATCAGGAGCCCGCGAGCCTGCCGCGACTCCTGCTGATCCTGGGCGTCGTCGCGTGTATCGCCGGACTGAAGATTACGGGAGCGCGCTGATGGCGGCGGATGAGGGGCTGATCGACTGGGTGACTGAGGCGATGGAGCCGATAGGCCGTGTCACCAAACGTGCGATGATGGGCGGCGCCACGCTCTATTGCGACGGCGTTATCTTCGCGATCGTCGCGAGCGGCGGCGGGCTGTGGCTCAAGGCGGACGCCGAAAGCGATGCGGTGTGGGACGAAGCGGGCTGTGAGCGTTTCACTTATGACATGAACGGCAAGCCCGGCAGCATGAACTACCGCCGCGCGCCCGACGACGTTTATGACGACGCTGACGAGCTCAGGCGCTGGGCCGCGCTGGCGCTCGAGGCGGGAAGGCGGGCGCCGAAGAAGGCGCCGCCGCGACGGACGGCGAGGGCGGTGACGCGGGGAAGGGTGTCGCGGAAATAGCTCAGAGACGGTATCCGCTATTGGGAGACACGCTCACTTACGTTGCAGACGTTTTTCGCATTCGGCTTCAGTATTCATCTTCTTCACCATCTTTATCTTGGTGAAGATAAATTGCTGATCGGCTGGCCACATATTATCCGGCTTCCGCGGGGCAACACAACCTTCCCCGACTATTTCAAAGCAGGGGGTCTCACTCGGTCGATATTTACGGGCGTCCTCATCAGCCACTGAATACACATCCATCCACTTCTTTTCTTTGATCTCAAAAGGTAACGCCCTTTGATCGGGTAGGTCGTCCGGGAGAAAATTGGGGTATTCCCAGTGAGCGTCTAAGAAGCCATGAACGAGCCGAGGTTTGAAGTCAGAGGGCTGCGCGTCAGTGATCGGCGAGCCTCCGAAGCGGGCGGCGAAGGTAAGTGCGAGCATCGACCACATTGCGCTAGATTGGCATGTCCGATTAGCACCCGCCAGTGCGTCGGTAGCGGACTCAGCGTGATATCCGCGCCATCCTCGGCGCAAACGTTCCGGCTGCAAATGACGCCACGATTGCCGTCACCAGGAGCGCGAACCAGGCGTAGGTGAACCCTGCCATCATCATCGCGTTGGGGAGCGACCAGAAGCCGTAAATCGCCGCCGCGCCGCCGACCGTGATTACCAGTCCGAACAGCATCGGCCACAATCTCAGCGTGCGGATCAGTTCAAGTCCGATCAGCGTCGTGCCGATCGCGAGCAAGGCGAATTTGACATGGACTGCCCACCACAAGCCGTGAAGCTGTGCCGGCGTTCCTGGCAGATCGCCCATGATCCGCCACATGAACACGCCTTCGATCTCGTCGCTGAGGCCGGCAACGAGCAGTATCGCAACGATCGTGCGCTGCAGGCGGCCGCGGCTCGCCGCGATCGCTGCCAGCACCAGGAAAGCGGTGTAGGACGGGATGAAGCCGAGCGCGTCGAGCCACAGGCCATTGACCTGGGCGCCGACCAGCGTCGCGCGGCACGTCCCCGAACCGAACAACGCCGCGACGTCGCCCGGCGTCCGGGCAAGCTCGAAGGCCAGGATCGGCCCGAGTTGCCCGGATCCGGCGAAGGTTCCGCAGGCGACGAGTCCGGGAATCTTCCCGAACGCGAACGAACAGGCGAACGCCACCAATCCCGCCAGCACGCTCAGGCGCCAGGCGGTTCGTGGCCTCACGCCGCTTCGGTTTCCTTGGCGCGGGCGATCGCCTCGATCACGATCTGGCGCGCTTCGGCCGCGTCGCCCCATTTGCCGACGCGCACCCACTTCTCGGCCTCGAGGTCCTTATAGTGAGTGAAGAAGTGCTCGATCTGGGCGAGCACGATCGAGGGCAAATCCCCCCGCTCGCCGACGTCCGAATAATAAGGAAAGGTCGAATCGACCGGGACGCAGATCAGCTTCTCGTCGCCGCCATGCTCGTCCTCGAGATTGAGCACGCCGATCGGCCGCGCGCGCACGACGCAGCCGGGGACGAAGGGCGAGCGCGCGATGACGAGCGCGTCGAGCGGATCGCCATCGGGCGACAAGGTATGCGGCACGAAACCGTAATTGGCCGGATAGCGCATCGGCGTATGCAGGATGCGGTCGACGAACAGCGCGCCGGATTTCTTGTCGAATTCATACTTCACCGGCTCGCCGCCGACCGGCACTTCGATGATGACGTTGAGGCTTTCCGGCGGGTTGTCCCCGACCGGTATCAGATCGATCTGCATGTCATTCCCTATATGGCGTGGCGCGCCGCCCCGTCTCAGCGGGGCTGGAGCAGCAGGTCGAGACCGCTCTCCCCGGTCCCGGTCTTCACCAGATGCGGATAGCGCAGCCCGCCATGATAGTCGATGCTCACGCTGCGGACTTCTTCGCCCGCCTTGACCAAAAGGACGATAGGCGCCTTGCCGCCCTTCGCCTCGGTCACCGCCGCCTTCAGGCGATCGTCCGAATAGGCCAGCCCGTTGACGGCGACGATCGTGTCGCCGACGGTCAGCCCGGAGTCGAAGGCAGGGCTGCCCCAGAGCACCTGGCTCAAGGTCGCTTCGGCACCGACCTGGAAGCCGAGCGAATAATAGAAATCGGCGATCTTGCGCGCACGCTCGGCCTGCTTGCCGATCGCGGGCTGCACGTCGGTATAGACGAGCTTGTAGCCGTTGCGCTCGAACCCGCCGAGCGGTGCCGGCTCGCCGACCCCGTAGAGCCGCTTGGTCAACAGGCCGCGCCAGTCATAGGGCTGGATCTTGTCGAGCGTCGCCACGACATCGTCGAAAGTATAAGTGACTTCGCCCCAATCGCCGTCGTTGATGCCGAAGAAAGCCCGGGCGAAATCGTCGATCGACTTGCTGCCCTTCGACTGCTGGCGGAGGATCGAATCGACCTCCATCCAGATCAGCAGGCCTTCGTTGTAATAATCCTCCGACCGCTGGTTGCTGGTCCAGCCCTTGGGCCGGCGGTTGGAGATGATCGGGTCGTTGGTCGTGTCGATCATCGGACGCCAGTTGCGGCCCGGCGTATTGTCGAGGTTGGCCATGATCGCGGCATAGCCGTCGAGCGTATCCTGCTTCGACACCAGTCCTGACCGCGCCTGGAGCACATAGCCCCAGAATTGCGTCTGCCCCTCATAGACCCAGAGCAGGCTGTTGCGCATCGGATAGAGATAATCGGGCGTCCACAAATCGGCGCCGCGGCGGAACTTGCCGTCCCAGCTATGGGTATATTCGTGCGGCAGCAGGTTACGCGCACCGGCATTCGCTTCCCACTCGCTGAAATAGCCCATCCGCGTGCCGTTCTCGGAACTGCGATGATGCTCGAGACCGATCCCACCGAGCTCGTTCGAGATCGACAGCAGGAATTCGTAATGGTCGTAATGCTGCGCGCCGAAGGTCCTCACCGCCTGTTCGACCAGCCGCTTGTGACCGTCGATCATCGCCGGGGTGGCGGAATCGAGTTCCTTCTGCGTGTCGGCGAAGACGTTGAGGTTGACGCGCTCGCTGAGCGGCCATTTCTTGTAATAGCGTCCGGCCAGCATCGGGCTGTCGAGCAGGATCTCGTAATTGGTCGGCTCATAGGCATAGGTCGAGCCCGTCACCTTGGCATTGAGCGCCGAGGCGGCCGACCAGCCGTCGGGATATTTGGCCGTCATGCGGATCGGGATCTGCCGCACGAAATAGCCCGCCGGGTAGAAACTGACGCCGATCGGCTCCAGGCTCAGCAGGTTGCGCGTGACCATCATCCGGCCCTGGTCGCCTTTGGTCGAGGTGACATATTTGAACGTGACCTCGATCGACTTGGCGCCCTTGGGCACATCGAGATGGAACGCATAGACCTCGGCCGGATCGCGTTTCCACGCGACTGCTTTGCCGGCGGCGGTGATGTGCAGGTCGACGACCTTGTCGATCTCGTTGCGCGGTGTGTGCCCGCCCGGCACCCATTTCGGATAGAGCAGCACCATCTCGCCGCTGCCCGAAACCGGGATAGTCTCCTTGATGACATAGATGCCGCGTGCTGTGTCGGTCGCGTCCACATCGAGCGTCAGCGTTCCCGGATAGGGTTTGTCGACCGCGACGGGGATCGTGTTCTCGATCGGCGTCGGCTGCGGCTTCGAATTTTCGGCGAGCGCGACGGTGGCGACGGTGGAGGCGAGCAGAACGGCAAGAGCGGCGCGACGGAGCATTGAGGAGGACCCCTTTATGGTGTGCGGCCGTGACCTAGGACAGCGATACACCCGGCGTCCAGAGGTAACGCCAGGGAAATGCTGGAATCAGGAAGCGCCGAGCGAATTGATCGTGAAGGCCAGCACGCCCAGGTTGAAGACGAAGGCGGCCAGGCAATGGCCGGTAACGACCCGGCGGACGCGGCGGCTCTTGATGTCGACGTCGCTGGTCTGGAACGTCATGCCCAGAGTGAAGCTGAAATAGACGAAATCCCAATAATCGGGGTCGTCGCAATTGGGGAATTCGATCCCGCCGCTGTCTTCGTTATCCTCCGCCGGCAGATAATAGAGATGTGCGTAGTGGAGCGCGTAGATCATGTTCGAAAAGGTCCAGGCGAGCACCAGCGATATCAGCACCAGAACGATCGCGAAGGGTGTCGCCTTTTCCAGCTTTTCGGTCACCACCGAGACCATGATGATGATCGACGTCACGACGGTGAGCAGCAACAGGAAGGCGCGATTGGCGTCGTTGCGCTGTGCAGCGGCGCGCATCTGCTCGGCCGTGCCCCGTGCAAACAGCGGTATGATCGAGACCAGGAAGATGCCAGCGGCGATATCGAACGCGATCATCGCGCCTCGTCCGTAACCCTGGGCGGGGATCGTCACGAACAGGCCCACAACGAAGATCGCGACAAACGCGATGAAGCGGGGAGGCGCGAGCCGGTGACCGAGATGCATGTTCGCCATGACGAAACGCTAGCGTAGGCCGCCCGCCTCTACTAGAGAGCGCCGCCAACATGGCGCGTATCGAGACACCCCGGCCGATCAGAGGCACCCAGGACATTTTCGGCGACGAACAGCGGCGCTTCGCGCGCGTGCTCGAGGCGTTCGATCATGTCCGCCGGCTTTACGCTTTCCAGCGCGTCGACTTGCCGGTGTTCGAGGATACCCAGGTCTTCGCGCGCTCGATCGGCGAGACCACCGACGTCGTCTCGAAGGAGATGTACACGTTCGAGGATCGCGGCGGGGATTCGCTGACCCTGCGCCCCGAATTCACCGCGGGCGTGTGCCGGGCGTATCTGACCCAGGGATGGCAGCAATATGCGCCGCTCAAGCTGGTCACCTCGGGCCCGCTGTTTCGCTACGAACGCCCGCAAAAGGGGCGCTACCGCCAGTTCCACCAGATCGACGCCGAAGTGATCGGCGCGGCCGAGCCGGCGGCGGACGTCGAATTGCTCGCCTTCGCCGACCAGTTGCTCCACGAACTCGGCATTGCCGAGGGCGTGACGCTGCAGCTCAACACGCTGGGCGACGCCGAGACGCGCGATGCCTGGCGCGCCGCGTTGGTCGCGCATTTCGAGCAGCATCGCGGCGAGCTGTCGGAAGACAGTCTGGTCCGGCTCGACAAGAACCCGATGCGCATCCTGGACAGCAAGGATCCGCGCGACCGCGCGATCGCCGATGCGGCGCCGGATATCGACGCGTATCTGACGAGCGAGGCGGGCGCCTTCTTCGAGAAGGTGACCAAGGGTCTCGATGCGGCGGGCGTCAAATGGACGCGCAACGGCCGGCTGGTGCGCGGGCTCGATTATTACCGCCACACCGCATTCGAGTTCGTCACCGACCGACTGGGCGCGCAGGGCACGGTGCTTGCGGGCGGCCGCTATGATGGTCTGATCGGTTCGCTCGGCGGCCCGGAGACGCCGGGGGTCGGCTGGGCAGCCGGCGTCGAACGGCTGGCGATGCTGCTTGCGGAACCCAACGTAGAAGCTCCGGAAATTTGGGTAATTTGTGGCGGTGCCGAAGAGGAAGGAATTGCTTTGGCAACGCATTTACGGCGACTCAGCATCGCTGTGGATGTCATTCCTCGGGGCAACTCCAAGAAGAATCTCGATAAGGCCCGAAATCGTGGCATTCCGCTTTCGCTCCTCGTTCAACGTGATCATTCAGGAAGCAGCCGCTCCTTCTTCGTGGACCTCAAGTTGGGTGCAGGCTTGGGGAAATCAGAATATGAAGCGGCTGAAGCAATGATCGCCGATTGGTTTCCTGCGCCCGCTATCGTTCAGCGGGAACCCGAAGCCCCCGAAGGCTTCTTCAGACCCGATTTTCACATAACGCTGCCATGACCTCGATCTCCCCCGAACGGATCGCGCAGATCGAGGCGCGGCGGGACGAATTGTCCGCGCTGATGGCGACCGGCGATCTGTCGGGCGAGCGGTTCGTCCAGGTGTCGAAGGAATATGCCGAGATCGAGCCGGTGGCGAAGGCTGCGGGCGAAGTGCGGCGGCTGCGCGCCGAACTCGCGACCCTGAGCCACATGGCCGAGGACGATGCCGCCGACGGCGAGTTGAAGGCGATGGCGCGCGAGGAGATCGAGGAGATCCGCGCGACCCTGCCCCAGGCCGAGCGCGCGCTCGCGCTGTCGCTGTTGCCGCGTGACGCCGCCGACGAACGTGCGGCGATGCTCGAAATCCGCGCGGGCACCGGCGGTGATGAGGCGTCCTTGTTCGCGGGCGACTTGTTTCGCATGTACCAGCGTTACGCCGAAGGGCAGGGCTGGCGAGTCGAATTGATCTCCGCCTCGACCTCCGAAGCGGGCGGGTTCAAGGAAGTCGTCGCCTCGGTCGAGGGCAAGGGCGTGTTCGCCAAGCTCAAGTTCGAAAGCGGCGTCCACCGCGTCCAGCGCGTGCCGGTGACAGAAAGCGGCGGGCGTATTCACACCTCGGCGGCGACCGTCGCGGTGCTGCCCGAAGCCGAGGACGTCGACGTCCAGATCGACGAGGCGCGCGACCTGCGCATCGATGTCTATCGCTCGTCCGGTCCGGGTGGCCAGTCGGTCAACACCACCGACTCCGCGGTTCGCATCACGCATTTGCCGACCGGGCTGGTGGTGATCCAGCAGGACGAGAAGTCCCAGCACAAGAACAAGGCCAAGGCACTCAAGGTGCTGCGCACGCGGCTCTACGAGGCCGAGCGCGAGCGGCTGGCGGCGGAGCGGTCGGGAACGCGCAAGGCGATGGTCGGGTCGGGGGACCGTTCGGAGCGCATCCGGACGTATAATTTCCCGCAAGGCCGGGTGACCGACCACCGCATCAACCTGACCTTGCATCGCCTGCCGGAAATTCTCGAAGGCGATATGGACGAACTGATCGGCGCGCTGATCGCCGAGGACGAGGCCGAACGCCTGGCGAGCCTCGATGCATAAATCCCCCTCCCGTTTACGGGAGGGGTTAGGGGAGGGCATGTTTCCTCCCGATCAGCTGTGACACGCCCTCCCCCAACCCCTCCCGCGAGCGGGAGGGGAGTTAGAGTAGCCCTCGCTGCGGCGAATCAGTACCTTACCGCCGTCTCCGACACCCCGCGTCTGGATGCCGAACTGCTGATGGCCCACGCGCTCGGCACGACGCGCGAGCAATTGCTGCTCCGCCATCTCGACGACCCGACGCCCGCCAGCTTCGAGCTACTGATCGACCGGCGCCTCACGCACGAGCCCGTCGCCTATATTACCGGCACGCGCGATTTCTGGACGATCGGCCTGACGGTCGGTCCCGGCGTCCTCATCCCGCGCCCCGACAGCGAGACGCTGATCGAAGCGGCGATCGAGCATTTCGTCGGCCGGGCACCAACGACAATCCTGGATCTCGGAACAGGGCCCGGAACGCTTTTGCTCGCCGCGCTGGCGCAATGGCCCAGCGCGCAGGGGTTGGGGGTCGATGCCTCGGCGGTGGCGATCGAGTATGCCCTGCGCAACGCCAAGTTACTCGATTTGGCGGATCGCGCGTCGTTCAGTGTCGGCGATTGGGCCGACGGAGTCGCGGGGCAGTTCGACCTGGTCCTCTGCAACCCGCCCTATATCGCCGCCGACGAATCCCTTCCGGCGGAGGTGCGCGAGCATGAGCCTGGCGCGGCGTTGTTCGCCGGCCCCGACGGCCTGGACGATTATCGCATCATCGCTACCCAGCTCCCGCGCCTGATCGCGCCGGGTGGCATGGCGGCGATCGAGATCGGCGCTACCCAGGCCAAAGCGGTTTCCGCACTGCTGACCGCGCAGGGGCTGAAGGTCGCGGTTCGCCGCGATCTTGCCGGGCGCGACAGATGCGTCATCGCCACACCTTGAAAATGACACACTCCGGATACATATTTCTTCTTGGACAAACGCCCCGCACCCGCTATTGAGCGCGAAGGGGCAGACGATCTCAATCGACAAGTCGTTGAAATCGCGGGCCTGCCCAATCCATCGTCATTAGGCCGCTCGTCCGGCGGCCATGACAGGCCTTTCGCGCCTCCACCCACGTTTCGGGCTCGGCGCGGATGGCGCGTGGGATTTGCATCCTCTTGGAGCAAGGCCGGGTTTGTTTTGAACACAAGGACCACAGGACTTTGAACATAAATCGTCAGGCCGGCCGCCGTCGCGGCCGTGGTGGCCAGCGCCAGGGTGGCGGCGGCAATCCCAACGGCAACAATGGGAACCGCATCGACAACCGCGCGCGGGGCAATGCGAACCAGCTCTTCGAGAAGTACAAGACGCTCGCCGCCGAGGCGCAGCGTCAGGGCGACCGCGTCAACACCGAATATTATCTGCAGTTCGCGGATCACTATTTCCGCGTGCTCGCCGAGAATCGCAACCGCTTCGAAGAGCAAAACCCGAACCAGGCTCAGCAGCGCCGCGGCCGCGAGGACGCGTTCGATGATGAGGATGAGGGTTACGAGGAGGATGGCGCCGAGGGCGAGACCCAGGAGCCACGCCGCGAGATCCAGGCCGAGCCGCGCCGAGAGAGCCGCAACCGCGACGATCGTGGCAATCGCGACGACCGCGGTAACCGTGAGGATCGCGGCAATCGCGAATTCCGCGAGGACCGCGGTAACCGCTATAACGGCAATGCCAATGCCAACGGCGCCAACGGCAACGTGAACGGCTATGCCGAGAACGACACCGGCGACGTGAACAGCGTCGAGGTGGCCGAGGTCGCCGCGCCCGTCGAGGACCGTCCCGAGCGCCCGTCGCGCCGCGGCCTTCGCCCGCGCCGCGAGCCGCGCGCGGTCGAGGCGACCGAAGGCGAGACGTTCGACGCGTCGCTGCTGCCGCCGTCGCTCGGCATTTCGGCCGGTACAGAGGGCGAGGAAGAACCCGCCCCCAAGCCGCGCCGCCGCCGCACGCCGCGCGCCGCCGCTGCGGAGCCGGCTGCCGACGCCGCCGAATGACGGACGCTTTCGTGTAATGGCCGTCACCCCAGCGAAAGCTGGGGTCTCGTGCAGTATCGCGATCGCCGAAGATCCCAGCGTTCGCTGGGATGACCGAATGAAACGCCCGGCCGGATCCGTTCCGCCGGGCGTTTTCTTTTTAGAAGTTGGCCGTGCGCGGTGTCTGCAAATGACAACTCTCGCCCCAAAGTCGGTCACAAGCTAGCGCATTTCACCACGCCAATTGCGAGCGCTCGCCAATACATGCGATGCTACGGCATGGAACCAACGCGACGATTAGTCATAGCGGGGCTCACGGCGACCGGCTTGGCCGTCGGGACACGATCAACTCACGCTCAGCAAGTGTCGCCTGATGTCACGCCTGAGCAGCGAGCAAAATACGAAGCGATGCGCGCTCGGATGATGGCGGCTATTCCATATGAACGGATCACCGTTCCGGGCGCCCAGGCGCTGGCAGAATGGCAAAAGCTCAAAAACGCAGGCCGCGGCTGGCCGGTGATCATTGGCGGTGATGAAGATTTAGAACGAATTGCAGATCAGTTTACGATGGCGGACCCGAACGTCTCTGGCGTAGCTATACCAGACTTGAAGGTGCGTTCCCCTAAAGAGATTCTCGCCGCCGCCGCCAAAGTGACTTTCCCGGCGGATCTCCGGAAATGGTCAGGCGCATATCAGGCGGACGATTTAAGAGCTCCTTTGGGTGATTGGCCGGCAAAGCTAGAGGCGGGGCCACCTGACCCTAGCGTGGCAACCGACATGGTGTCGGGCAAGTTTTACGACCGGGTACATATTCTTCTAATCCCAACAGAGTTTGGTTGGGAAGTGCCTGCTTATTTACGGTGGGGGGATTGGAATGCGTGTCCTCCGGCCGAATACCACGTCGCCGCTTTGCGATCGTGGCACAGCGACTTTGCTGCCGACCTGATTGGGTTGAACGGAGACACAATCAATTTGCGAGCAGCCAGTCGGCCGAAAACCCGCGAAAGTGCGATGAAGCTTGCGCGAGACCAATACGCTTATTGCCCTGACATTATCGATCAAGGTGTTGGGACTATTTCCGCTCTCGCTGCTGCTCTCATGGCGTCGGACTGGTGGTATCTCTGGTGGGATTGAGTATGTGGTCCATGTGGGGAGCAACTATGCGCTTCACCCCTTAAGCGGACCATCGCTTCCCCACCTCCTCGGTCATCTCGATGATGGCGTCCCGCCTGAGCGATAACGGAAAATCCGCAATCCCTTCGGAATGAACACGATTCCGCCCAGCCGCCGCGATCTTTCAGCTTCCGTTCACCGCCCAACACGCTAGCTTCGACCCAAACAAGACAAGGGGATGAAGATGCGCGCACTGGCGGTTTCGGTCCTGTTGCTGGCGCCCGGCGCCGCGTTGGCGCAGACCGCGCCCCAGCCCTCGGCGCAGGGCGACGTCTCGGTCACCATCTACAATAACGACCTGGCGCTGATCCAGGATACGCGGCGGCTGACCCTGGCCAATGGCGTCAATCGCCAGGAATTCCCTGACGTCTCCGACCGCATCAGGCCCGAGACGGTGCGGTTGTCGGTCGATGGCGCGTGGATCGTCGAGCAGAATTTCGACTATGACCTGTTGTCGCCGAGCGCGCTGATCCAGAAAGCGGTCGGCCAGACCATCACGCTCGTCCGCACCAATCCGGCGACCGGTGCCGAGACGCGCGAGCGCGCCAGGGTGCTGGCGACCAATGGCGGCGTCGTGCTGCAGATCGGCAACACTATCGAGGTGTTGCGCGACGACGGGTTGCCGGTGCGCGTGGTCTACGATTCGCTGCCGCCCAATCTGCGCGCGCGGCCGACCCTGTCGATCTCGCTCGACGCCAGCAGTGGCGGTGCGCGGCCGGCGACGCTCAGCTATCTGACCACCGGGCTCGGCTGGAACGCCGATTATGTCGCCTTGTTCGATGAGGCGAAGAGCACGATCGACGTTCAGGGCTGGGTGACGCTCCGCAATGACAACAATGTCGCCTTCACCAACGCCGACACGGTCCTGGTCGCAGGCGCGCCGGGGCAGGGGCGCGGCGGCAATGCCGGCATGGCGCCCGGAACCCTCCCCGGTACCGAGGGCGCCAGACGTGCGCGGCTGGGCGATTTCTATCTCTATCCGGTTGGCCATCGCATCACGATCGCGCCCAATCAGCAGAAGCAGGTGAGCTTTCTGTCGGTCGGCGGCGTGCCGGCGAAGAAGCTCTACCAATATCGCAACGACTGGTACGGATCGTCGAGCGACCCGGTCAGTGCCGCCACCGTGCTGAGCTTCTCGAGCTCGAAGGATGGCGGGTTGGGCGACGCGCTGCCCGCGGGCACGGTCCGCGTCTATATCCGCGACGCCAAGGGCCAGCCGCAATTCATCGGTGAAAACCGGATCGACCACACGCCGATGGGATCGACGCTGGCGATCCGCACTGGTGAGGCGTTCGACGTCAAGGTCAAGCCAGCGGTCGAGAAACGCGAGAAGATCAACAGCGGCGAATGGGAGCGGACCGAGAAATTCCGCATCTCGATCGACGGCGGAAAGCCGACCACGGTCGAGCGCGAGGATGAAGTCACCTATTGGCGCACGACGATGAGCTATACGGTGACCAATGCACGGCCCGAACCGGTCACGGTCGATCTGGTCCAGGCCGGACTCGATCGTACATATTGGCACGACACGCGCGTCTCGAGCGAATCGATCAAGGGCGAGCAGCGGTCGCTTGACGAGCGGCTGTGGCATGTGACGGTACCGGCCAATGGGTCGACCGTGCTGACCGTCGCGTTCGACACCCGGTACTGACGGCGGGGTCCGCGCAATGCGCGCCGCCTTGCTGTTGCTGCTCGTGCTGGCCGGCGCCATGCCGGCACGCGCCCAGACGGTCGTCACGTCAGCCGGTCCCGACAAGGTGTCGGTCACGCTCTATCGCGACCCCAATCGCGGCACGCAAAGCGCGATCAATCGGTCCTATCCGCAAGGCTTCGCGCTGATCACCGAGACGCGCACCGTTACCATTCCCGCCGGGCCCGCAGTGATCCGGTTCGAAGGCGTCGCGGGCAACATCCTGCCCGAAAGCGCCTTGGTGTCCGGGCTGCCCGACGGGGTCGAGGAGAAGAATCTCGACGCCAATCTGCTGTCGCCGCGCTCGCTGTTCGACCGTGCGCTGGGCCGTCGCGTCCTCGTCCGCCGTACCAATCCCGCGACGGGCAAGGTGACATTGCTGCAGGCGACGCTGCGGTCGTCGTCGGCGGGAGCAGCGGTACTCCAGTTCGGCGGCGCCTATGGCGACCTCAAATGTTCCGGCCTGCCCGAAGCGATCGTCTATGACGGCGTGCCCGAAGGCTTGTCGGCCAAGCCGACATTGTCGGTGAAGACGACGGCGAAGATCGAGCGCCAGGTAACGCTGACCTTGTCCTATCTGTCGGGCGGGTTCGACTGGCAGGCGGATTATGTCATCGCGATGCGCAAGGACGGGCAGAGCGCCGATCTGTTCGCATGGATCACCTTGGCCTCGACCGACGTCACCAGCTTCGTCGACGCCGATACCCAGGTCGTCGCGGGCAAGATCAATCGCACCGCCAACAGCAATTACGGTCCGCGCAATTTCGCCTCGGCCAGCTACCTGCCGCTGCAATGCTGGCCGCTCCCGGAATATGATCTGTACGAAAGGGAACGTTTCGCACGGGCCGAACCGGGAGCTCCGCCACCACCTCCTCCGCCGCCGCCGCCGGCGCCCGTTTCAATGGACGTGGTCGTCAGCGCAAGCCGGGCCGGGTTTATGGCTGACGCGAAGGTGGCGACGGTCGAGGCGCTCGGCGACCTCAAACTCTATCGTTTTCCGACCCGGGTCACCGTCGCGTCGCAATCGCAGAAGCAGGTCGGGCTGATGAACAAGCCCGGCGTCAAGCTCGCGCCGGTCTACGTCACCGATATCATGCACGAGAATGCCCAGACGACGCTGTTGCTCCGTGGCAAGAACACGACGGCCACCGGGCTCGGCGCCGCGATGCCGGCGGGCAAGGCCGCGGTCTTCAGCGACGTCGATGGGCAGATGTTGCTGGTCGGCGAATCGGCGATCGACGACAAGGCGGTCGATGAAGTGGTCGAATTCCGCATGGGCCGGCCGCAAAGCGTCTCGGCACAGGTGGTGGGCACTCGCCGCCGCCCCAATGACCGTACCACCGCCTATGCGCTGACCGTCACCAACGACCAGCCTTGGCCGGTGACCTATGAGGCCAAGATCCATCTCTACGATTACGAGAAGATGGCGCGGTCGAGCAGTCGGCTGGGGAGGAAGGACGGCGCCTCTTTCTGGACGACCGTGGTTCCCGCGAATGGCACCGCGACCTTATCCTATGTGGTGCGCGACGATCGCAAGCGGTAGGATATTCAAGCTTTGCTCAGGTGTTGTAGCGAGGAGTGGCGGACCGTTTCAGCTTGCCGAAATCGCGGCTAAGGCAACATGATGCAACGGCTCGCCATCTACGACATGGACAAGACGATCACCCGATCGCCGACCTGGATGCCGTTCCTGCGCGCCTGGGTCAGGCGGCGGCCCTGGCGGTTCGCGGCGCTGGCCGCGAGCGCCGCGCCGGCCGCGCTCTATCTCGGCAAGCGCATCGATCGCGCGCGGTTGAAGGAAATGACCCAGCGGCTGGTGATGGGGCAGGGGGCCGCGACCGCCGCGGTCGACCGCGTCGCCGGGCGCTTCGCCGCCAACATCGTCACCGGAAAGGTGTGGGACGATGCGCGCGCGCGAATCGCGGCCGATCGTGCAGCCGGCTATCGCGTGGTGATGGCGACCGCCTCCTATGATTTCTACGTTCGTCCGATTGCCGCCGCGTTGGGCATCACCGATGTCATCGCGACGCCGTCGACGCTCGAACATGGCCGTCTACGGCCGCGCATCGCGGGCGAGAATTGCTACGGCGACGCCAAGCTTCGCATGATCGAGGCGTGGATGGCGCGCGAGGGGATAGCGCGCGCCGATGCGCATGTCCGTTTCTATTCGGATCACGTGTCCGACGCCCCGACGCTCGATTGGGCGGACGAGGCCTTCGCGGTCAATCCGCACGCGCCGTTGCTGGCGCTGGCCCGGGAGAAGGGTTGGGACGTGCTGCGCTGGCGGTAGAGTCGGTTCTCGCTTGGCGAGAGGGGAATTGCGGCGCCCTAAAGCAGCACATCCACCGCATGGATCACGAGCCCGACCAGCCCGCCGACCAATGTGCCGTTGATCCGGATATATTGCAGGTCGCGTCCCACCGCGTTTTCCAGCCGTCGCGTGATGGTCTGCGCGTCCCACCCACGCACCGTTTCCGACACCAGCCGCACGATCGCGTCGCCGTAATCGGCCGCAGCGCCGACCGCGGCGCGGCGCGCGAACCGGTTGATCGTGCTGGCGAGCTCGGGATCCTCCTGCAGCGTCGTGCCGAGCTGGTGCAGTGCCTCGCCGAATCGCCCAGCCATCATCGCATCGGGATCGCGCGCGATCTTCAGCATCGCGCCGCGCATCTGCTCCCAGATGCCCTGCCACCAGTCCGACAGTGCCGGATTGTCGAGCATCTCGGCCTTGAACCCCTCGACGCGCTCGCGCATCGCCGGGTCGAATTGCAGATCGTGCGCGAGTTGCGCCAGCCCTTCCTCGGCCTTGGCGCGCAGCGGGTGGTCGGGTTGCGACGCCATGTCCTGGATCATGCCGTCGAGCCCGGCGATGATCTTGTTGGCCAGGGTCTCGTCGAGTCCGGTCCAGCGCATCAGCGATCCGGCACGCTCATGCACCATCGCGCGGATCACCGGTTCGTTGGCCGAGAGCACCTTGGCCGCCCATTTGATGATCCCGTCGAGCAGGGGCACGTGACGGTTGTCGGCGATAGCGGTGCTCAAGGCGTTGCCCAGCAACGGCGAGATTTTGAGTGAGCGCAGGCGTTGCGCCAACGTCGTCCGCACCATCCCGCCCAACCGCTCCTGGTCGAGCGATTCGAGCATGTCGGCGGCCAAGCGGGACGCGCCACGCCTCAGCCGGCCTTCGCTGGCTCCCTTGGGGCTGGCGAGCCAGCGGCCGGCGGCCCCGGCGACGTCCACACGCTGCATCCGCCGCGCGACGACGCGCGGGATCAGGAAATTATCGCGCAGGAATTGCGCGAGCGTGTCGCCGATTCGGTCCTTGTTCCTCGGCACGATTGCGGTGTGCGGGATCGGCAGGCCGAGCGGGTGGCGGAACAACGCTGTGACCGCGAACCAGTCCGCCAGGCCGCCGACCATCGCCGCCTCGGCAAAGGCGCGGACGAATCCCCAAACGGGGTGACGATCGCCCAGCGCGCGCGCGACCAGGTACAAGGCGGCCATTGCGACCAATAAAGCGGTGGCGACCAGCCGCATCCGCCTGAGGGCAGGGGGCGCGGCAGTCGGGCCGGGAACGGACAGTCGCGCCAACTTCATGCCCGAAACAATCCCCCAAAGCCGGGATTGTTCAAGCCCTCCTTATGCAATCGGTCATCATTCGGCCGGTTGCGGCCCCTGTTCGCCATGGTCGTAGCCGATCGGCTTGGGTGCATCCGGATGAGCGAGCACCGGCCGGGTATCGTCGCCGGGACGATAGGTCAGCAGCACGCGGCGCAGCCACGGACCCGCCCATTCCTCGATCCCGATCGCCAGGCTGAAGCTGGCCGGCACGATCAGCAATGTCAGCACGGTCGACAGGATCAACCCGCCGATCACGACGATGCCCATCGGCGCGCGCCACGACGCATCGCCCGACAGCGACACCGCCGTCGGCACCATGCCCGCGACCATTGCGACCGTGGTCATGACGATCGGCTGCGCGCGCTTGTGACCGGCATCCTCGATCGCGGCCAGGCTGGGCACGCCCTTGCTCATCTCTTCCAGCGCGAAGTCGATCAGCAGGATCGAGTTCTTGGCGACGATGCCGATCAGCATCAGCAAGCCGATATAGACCGGCATCGAGATCGGCTGGCCGGCGATCCACAAGGCGATCAACCCGCCCAGCGGCGCCAGCAGCAGCGAGCCCATGTTGACGAACGGCGGCAGGACGCGGCGATAGAGCAGCACCAGCACCGCGAACACCAGGAACACGCCGGCCACCACCGCGACCAGGAAGTTCTTGATCATCTCGGCCTGCCACTTGGCCTGGCCGAGCGTCAGCTGCTGCACGCCATTGGGCAAATGCTGCATGATCGGCAGCGCGTTGATTTCCTTCCACGCCTCACTCGATACCAACGGCTTGCCGGTCTTGGGATTGAGCCCCAAATCGGCGCCGATCGTCAGCTGGCGCTGCAACTGGACGCGCTCGATCTTCGACGGGCTGGCGCCGAAGCCGATATCGGCGACGGTCGACAGCGGTACCGAGCCACCGTTGATCGTCGATACCGGGATGTTCTCGATCGTCGACATCCGCGCACGCGACGATTGTTCGAGCGCGACGGTGATCGGAACCTGACGATCGCTGAGTGAGAATTTCGCCTTGTTCTGGTCGATGTCGCCCAAGGTCGCGAGGCGCACCGCACTCGACAGCGCCTGGGTAGTCACGCCCAGATTGGCGGCGAGATCGAACCGCGGGCTGACCACCAGCTCGGGCTGTTGCAGGTCGCCCTGAATGCGCGGCGCAGTGACCGATTTCAGCTTCGACAGCTGCTGCACGATCGTCTGCGCGGTCGAGGTCAGCAATTTCGGGTCGTCGCCGCCCAACACGATGGTGATGTCGCGGCCGCTCGATCCCCAGCCCTGTTGCGAGCGGAACGAGACTCGCGCGTCGGGGATGGCGGCCAATTGCGGCGCTAGCTGGCGCTCGAACTTGACGCTCTTGAGATCCTTGTCCTTCTTGAAGATCGCGGTGACGCGGCCGTTGCCGACGAACGCGCGCGAATAGACGTCCTCGACCTGGGGCTGCTTCTGGAGCAGGGCCGCGACCTTGTCGACCACCGCCTGTGTCTGGGCCAGGGTCGTACCGGGCACCATCTCGATGCTCGCTGTCGACGCGTCCTGATCCTGATCGGGCTGGAACGACTGCGGCAGGATGGCGAAGAAGAATACCGTCATCGCCAGCGCCACGGCGCCCCCGACGATCGACGACCAGCGATGGCGCAACGTCCAGCGCAGTGCCGCCATATACCAGTTCATCATCCGGCCTTCGCCATGCGAGGCATGGCCCTTGGCCTTGAGGAAATAGGCCGCGATCATCGGCGTCAGCAAGCGCGCGACGGCCAGCGACATCAGCACCGAGGCGACGACGGTCAGGCCGAAATTCTTGAAGAACTGGCCCGACACGCCGGGCATCAGGCCGACCGGCAGGAACACCGCGACGATCGACATGGTGGTGGCGAGCACCGCGAGACCGATCTCGTCCGCGGCGTCGATCGACGCCTGATAGGCGGTCTTGCCCATGCGCATGTGTCGGACGATGTTCTCGATCTCGACGATCGCGTCGTCGACCAGCACGCCGGCCACCAGGCTCAGCGCGAGCAAGGTCATCTGATTGAGCGTGAAGCCCAATTGCTGCATCACGAAGAAGGTCGGGATCGCCGATAGCGGGATGGCCAGCGCCGAGATCGCGGTCGCGCGCCAGTCGCGCAGGAAGAGGAACACGACGAGGACGGCCAGACCCGCACCTTCGTACATCGCCTCCATCGCCGAATGATATTGCATCTCGGCATATTGGACATTGTTGAAGATCAGCTTGAACTTGACCTTGGGATTCTTCTTCTCGAGCTCGGCGAGCTTCTTCTCCGCGCCATGGAACACGGTGACGTCCGACGCGCCCTTGGCGCGCTGGAAGTCGAACGAGATGACCTGCGCGCCGTTGAGCTGCGACGCCGAGCGCTGCTCGGCGAACTGGTCGACCACGGTGGCGATGTCGGTCAGGCGCACCATGCGGCCGCCGCCGACCGAAATCTGCGTCTGGCCGAGCGCATAGGCGTCCTTGGCGTTGCCGAGCACGCGCACGGTCTGTTCGGAGCCCGCAATCTCGGCGCGGCCGCCCGCGGCGTTCATGTTGACCTGGCGCAGCTGGGCGTTGACCTGGCTGGCGGTCAGGCCAAGCGATTGCAGCTTGTCGGGATCGAGCTTGACGCGGATCTCGCGGCTGACGCCGCCATTGCGCTCGACCGTCGCCATGCCCGACACCGATTGCAATTCCTTGGTGACGGTATTGTCGATGTACCAGCTGAGCTGCTCGATCGTCATGTCGGTCGAGATTGCCGCATAATTGGCGAGATCGTTGCCGGTGGTGTTGGCGCGTTCGACTTGCGGCTCGAGGATACCGTCGGGCAAATTGCCGCGAATCTGCTGCAGCGCGCTGCGCACATCCTCGACCGCGCGGTCGATCGGCGTGCCGATGTCGAGCTGGACGATGGTGACCGAATTGCCCTCGGTCACGTTCGAGTTGATCTCGTCGATTCCCGACAGACTGCGGACTGCGGCCTCGACCTTCTGCGTGACTTGGTTTTCGAGCTCGGTCGGCGCGGCGCCCGGCTGGCTGACCGAGACGATCACGATCGGAAAATCGATGTCCGGATCGTTGTTGACCTGCATCGTGAAGAAGCTGACCAGGCCGGCTACCGTCAGCATGAAGAACAGGACGAGGCTGGGGACCGGGTTGCGGATCGACCAGGCGGATATGTTGCGGAAGCTCATGCGAACGTCCTCTTCAAAGCTTGCGCAGTTGTGGCTTGACCTTCTGGCCGGGGCTCAGGAACGCGCCCGCCGACAATACCACGCGCTCATTGCCGGTCAGGCCCTGAACGATCGCGACGCCGCGATCGGTGACTTCGCCGGTCTTGATCGCGCGGCGCTCGACCTTGTCGTCCTTGCCCAGGATATAGACGAAATTGCCGGAGGCGTCGGTCTGGATCGCCGAGTTCGGCAGGATCGGCGATGTGTTCGCGCCGCCATAGATCGTCGCCGCGGCGAAGCCGCCAGGGCGCAACGTGGCGTCGAACGGGATCGCGATACGGACGATACCGCGGCGAGACTGCGGATCGATGACTGGGGGCAGCTGCCACACCTGGCCGGCGAACGCCTGGCTGCCGCCGACCGGCGTCACCTGGGCGCGCGAGCCGACCGAGATACCCTTGATGTCGCCCTCGGCCACTTCGGCCCTGAGTTCCATTTCGCCACCCTTGGCCATGCGGAACAGCGTGCCCGAGCCCGAGCTGACGATCTGGCCGGGTTCGACCATGCGCGCCAGCACCAGGCCGGCGGCCGGAGCGCGGATATCGAGCCGTCCGTTGCGTGCCTGCGTCTCGGCGAGCTGGGCCTGTGCGACCTTCACCCGGGCATTGGCCGCCGCGAGCGTCGCCCCTTTGCGTTCGAGATCGGCCTTGGAGATGAAGCCACGGTCGACCAGCGCCTTGGCGCGGTTATATTCGCTGAGGGCGATATCGGCATCCGACTTGGCCACCGCGATCGAGGCGGCAAGGCTGCTGGCGGTCTGCACCTGGACCGAGCGGTCGACGGTCGCGAGGGTCTGGCCCGCGGCGACCCATTGGCCCGGCTGTACCAGCACTGCGGTCACCCGGCCGCCTTCGCCGGCGACGCCGACGGGCATATCGACCCGCGCGGCGAGGGATCCCGTCGCCGACACCATGCGATCGACCGAGTTGCTTCCCGGCGACCCCACCGACACAGTCGGCATCTGGTCCGCGGGCGCGCCGCTGGCGGTCGTGCCGCCGGTCCCCGCCGCGGGCTTGGCGGCCGGACGCATCATGAAGAAAGCGGCGATCAGCACGACGATGATCGCGGCAACACCGGCCAGGATCAGCCAGCGACGCCGCGGCGTCGCGGTTTCGTCGGTGAGCGCGTACATGCCGCTCGACTCGTAATTCATGTCAGCCACGATCCCCATGTGCCCTGTCATTGAGGCACCATCAGGGCCTCCGTTGGAACTGTATTATAGAAATAAAGCACCGACCTCAAGAGGCTCGGTGCGCTACTTTTATAATGTCCTTTTCGGCCCCGAATCGCAATCGGTAACGCTATTTCGTGTCGGAAACGGTTGCATTTTCCGGTGCTTTGGGCGGACGATACGGCACCGCCGATAAAAAAGGCGGAGAGGAGGGAAGTTCGATGCCCGAAAGATCGATTCTAGGATGGCTGCTGATCGGCCTTGTCGCCGGCGTATTGGGCAAGTTCGTCATGCCGGGCAAGGATCCCGGCGGGTTCATCGTCACGAT
>Ga0070678_100000069_pt1 | contig 38153 bp, 56 predicted proteins | sample KBSM73metaG_FD_65647 | JGI IMG/M metagenome (GOLD analysis project Ga0070678, IMG submission 65647) | Miscanthus rhizosphere microbial communities from Kellogg Biological Station, Michigan, USA - KBS M7-3 metaG | ecosystem: Host-associated > Plants > Roots > Rhizosphere > Soil ...
GGCACGACCGAGCGCAGCGAAGGCTTCAAGGCGCGCCAGCACTGCCTCACGCTCGTCGCCCAACTCAACGGAGAAGCACAATGACCCTCCAAGTCTCACGCGAAGTTCTGAACGACATTATCGAAGCGCTCACGCAATGCGCTGAGTACTTCGAGCCCCGCATGGACGTCGATGGCGACAGCGAAAACTTGCACCCTAACAAGGAGATGCAGCTCTACTCGCTGTGCGAACAGGCGATCGAGGCCCTACCCTGGCTGGCGCCCATGCCAGCGAGCCCGCCCAAGCCGAGCCCGCTCGCCAGCTCGCCCTACCCTGATGGCATCAACGAGGTTCTCGCGCTGAAGCGCTGACACGAAAAAGGCCCTGGGGAGTGGCTCGCCCCAGGGCCTAGTCGCGTTCACACCGTCGCATTCCTGGCAGGATCGAAACAGGTGAGCCGCGGACCCTAGCGCCGCCAGCGCGACCCCGTCAAGTGAGTGCGGCACTATCCTGGCCCCAGGTGCCGCGCCGGGGGGTGATCACATGCATGCTGTGTCGAGCACCATGCACAGATGCCAAGCTCCTTAAACGGTTTGACGCCGACGCGAACGATACCAAGCGAAAAACATCCCGGCAAGGATCGGAGCTGCTCCCGCACCCATGGTCGGGCCCGGCACTGCGGTCGGGGTCGGGGTGCAGTCAGGGCAGAACGGGCCGGACGAAGGCTGACCATTGAATAGCGCGCCGCTTTGCGCCGTCGAGATGACCGTGCCATCCGCCTGGAAGACGTTGCCGAGGATCAGGCCGCCCTGCGCGAAGAAAGCCGGATCAAGTGAGAACGTATTGGCCGCCGTCAGGGCCGCACCGGGCCCGTCAAGCGTATGCTGGCCAGTGTTCGCCGTCAGCACGTAATAGCCTGTCGCATCATTGGTGAGGACGAAGTTGGTCGCCCCAATGAAAGCGTCAAGCGGGTTCTTCGGCGCGCCGTTGGCGAGCGTGTTGTGGAGGTAATCCGTCTCGAGGAAGCCCGACGTCCAGGCCGTGGTCGAGAACAGGTTGAGCGGATAGGTCTGGCCCGTGCCGCTGACAACGCCGACCGCACTGGCGAAGGCGTTCACCTGAGTCAGCGTAAAGCTGTTCGGGATCAGGAACTTGAGCTGCAGGTTCCCGGTCGCGCCGGGAGGCGAGGACGAAAAGCCAAAGTTCGTCGGGCTTGTGATCGGCGTCACGGCATTGCCGCCGATGACCGCCTCGGCGCAGCCGCCGACGCATTCGCCGTGCAACGGGTCGTCTACGACTTGAGCGCGCGCGGTCGAGCCGATAGCCAGGAAGGCCAGGGCACCCGCAAGGGCAAGGACAGTTTTCATCTAGGGTTTCTCCGAGGCGAAGGAAGCTCGCGCGCGGGAGTGTATGCTCCGCCTATACCGAACGATATATATCGGATGGACAGGTCATCTTGGTTGCAAAACTGACGATCGCCCAACGCAGGCGTGCCAAGCGCCTAGGCCCGCCACCTGCCTGGGACGAGGCCGAGGCCGAGCGCGAGAACGACGTCATCAAGGCCGAGGCCGAGAACCGGATGATGGTCTTCGACCTCGCCCCGAAGCGCATCCGCAACGAGACCAACGCCAAAGGCGAGCAGGTGCTCAAGCGCTGGGCGAGCGCGTTCTTCGATAGCGACTAGCCACCACAACCTCTGGTACTGCGACAATGTGTCACATTGCTATTGATATGGCTTTGTGCTATACTCTTAATACGGTCGATCTTGACCGAGGAGAATAGTCATGTCAACCCGTGCAATGTACACCTTCCACGATGCCGGCAGCGCGACCCACCACGTTTACAAGCACCATGACGGCTACCCGTCAGGTGCCGTGGAATGGATCCGCGCCGCCCTCGACCACGCTTGGCCGCTGCCGCGCTTCGAGGCCGATGATTTCGCCGCTGCCTTCGTCGCGGCCAACAAGTGGTCGAGACGCGATGAATTCCAAGCGCTTGTGAAGCTAGAGGATCTCGGCAGACGTGCGGTTTTCGCGGGCGAAACGCCAGAACCAATCGAGATTGCCAACGCTAATCGTGAACTCGACCGCGCTCGCGAGTACCGCGTGCAAGGTGGCGGCGTACGGCTCATGCCCTCGGGCAGCGTCTATGCGGTAGCGCCCTCGGACATCGAGTACCGGTACGAGATCACGCTCGGCGCCAAGAGCACGCTCTGGATCAAGGCCTACTCGACCAATTTCTGGGATGTGCGCTCGAAGAAAAGCGAGAAGCGCATCTTCCAAGGCACACTCGAGGCCATGGAAGCATGGGCCAAAGAGGACGCGTGACACCCCTCGGGCGGGCCCAATCCTGGGCTCGCCCCAACCCTGGCAGGAGAAGACGATGACCGAGTTCAACAGACTGTTCGACGACCTCGAGGACGAGACGCTCGACACGACGACCAAGACCCTGCGCGGCAGGCTCACGAGCGTCGAGGACGCGCTCCGCTACATGCTCGCCGGCAAGGCGACCATCACGCTCGAGTCGCTCAAGACCAAGGCGCGCTTCACCTATTCGATCAGGGCGAGCGACGACGGCAAATGCCATTTCGTGTCGCTCCTGACCGGTCCGGACAACGAGAGCGACTACCGGTATCTCGGGCGCATCTCGGGTGGGGGCATCACGTTCTGGCCAGGGCGCAAGGTGCCCAAGCCCGGCGACGTGGGCAAGGACGCGACGAGCATGAAAGCCTTCGACTGGGTATGGCTGAAACTGCAGAACGGCAAGCTGCCCGAGACGCTCGCGATCTGGCACGAGGGCCGGTGCGGGCGCTGCCACCACAAGCTCACGGTGCCTTCGAGCGTGAAGCAGGGCTTCGGGCCCGAGTGCATGGGGAAGCTGTGATGAACTTCGATGACGCATGCAAGCTCATCCTGGCCGACCCCAAGGCCGACCCCTACGCCCGAACCTACGCCTATGCAGGCATAGGCATGACGGGAGAGGCTCGCCGGGTCCAGGCGCTCTACATCCTGTCGAACCTAACCTACTGGCGCAGCCCCTACGCCAAGGACGTTCGCCAGCTGCTCAAGACGGCGAGCCGGCACTAAACGGGAGGGCGCTTCGGCGCCCTTTCCTTTGCCCTGGCTTACAACCTGTAGTACTGCGACAATCCGCCGCATTGCATTTAACATAGCTATGTGCTATACTCTTAATACGGTCGGAACAGACCGAGATTAGGAGAACATCATGAAGCCTTATGAGATGCATGCCCGCCACAGTGTCCGCCTTGCGTGGCGCAGCATGGGCCGGGCCCGCGAAGCACGGCTCAACGCCAACTTCGCCGACACCATCAGGATCTCGGATGATCACATGAACTACGCCCGTGACATGGTGCGGATCGCCCGAGGCTACATGCACAACGCGGTCCTTTACCGCCAGATGAACGAGGTGCTGTGATGCCGATCGATTATGCCCGCATGGCAAAGCTCTACCCGAAACAGAAGGCAGCGCTCACCCGCGCCCTCAAGAGCAAGGATCCGGCCAAGGTGCGCGCCGTCTGCGCCAAGGCAGTGCGTGAATGGGATGAGATCGGCGCTTGGCCGGATGCATGGTCACGCTGGCAACGTGCCCTCGACGACGCTCGCATTTATACCCGCCTGGAGGATCTGTGATGTCTTACGATGATTGGAAGCTCGAGACGCCCGAGGACGAGCAGGAGCGCTATGCCCGCCTGTGGCGCCGCAGCTGGCGTACTGCGGACCCGGACTACCTGCGGGACGTGTACGAGGACGAGAAGGCGGACGCCGACAGGGGAGAAGACGAATGAACCCGCGTTATTCGAAGGCCGCGGTTGATCAAGTGATCGCCCAGGACAAGCGCATCGGCAAGCGCGAAGCCAAGCTCATCCATGCACTCCTGAAAGGACCGACCATGCCGACCATCATTGACACGACTAAGCCGCGCAGCTGGAAACCGGAAGTGATCGCCGACAGCTCCGGCCAGTGGTATCCGAACGGGCTCGCCTTCGCGACCCAGGAGGAGGCCGAGGCCTACGCCCGCGATCTGAGCATGCGCTGGCTGGCCGTGCGCGAGACGCGCGCCGTCGCGAGCGACGAGCCGGTCAACTATAGCTATCGTGACGGCAAGCTCGGCGACCCGCGCTAAGCGAGAGGCGGCCTACGGGCCGCCTTTCATTTACCCATCGATACAACCTGTGATACTGCGTCAACCTGTCGCATTGCGTTTGTGATTGTTATGTGCTATAATCTTGTTACGGTCGGAACAGACCGAGAGGAGATTTGAGATGACAGCCATCTACTGGACGCGCCGATCCACGAACGGCAAGACCGGGCCCATTGCGGTGTCGACGTCCGACAAGACGACGTGCCCGCCCACATGCCCATTGCTCGACGCGGGCTGCTACGCGAAATACGGACCGCTCGGCTCGCTATGGGCGGCCTTGACCGTGGCCGGCCCGAACGCCTCCTGGCCACATGGGCGAGGAGGCATCGCTAGCTCGATCGATTGGACGGGCTTGTGCAATCGGGTTGGCTTGCTCGGGCGCGGCGAGCTGTGGCGCCATAACCAGGCAGGGGATCTCCCGCATCGTGGCGGGCGCATCCTCGCCGGCATGCTGCGAGCGTTGGTCCGGGCCAATGGGAAAGCCGGCGCGAAGGGTTTCACCTACACGCATCACATCGTGACTAAGCGGGTTGATCGGCGCGCGATGTGGAACCGCGCGCTTGTGCGTTGGGCGAACGCGAATGGTTTTACCATTAACCTGTCGGCTAACGGTCTCGCGCATGCGGACCATCTGGCCATGTTGCATGCCGGGCCGGTTGTCACCATCGTGAGCGATACCGTGGGATCGAGCGAACCGCGCCGCACACCGGGCGGGCGCGTTGTGCGGGATTGCCCCGCGACCTATGCCAAGGGCGTCACGTGCAAGCGCTGCCAATGGTGCGCGATGGCCGATCGCGAATGGATTGTGGGGTTTCCGGCCCATGGTGCGCGTGCTAACGATGTGGCGCAGATCGCAGGGAGGGCATGATGCGAACGGTAAGAGTAACGGCGCAAGTGAACCGTTGGGGCGAGCGCATTTATGAGGGCGTGCCGAACGATATCGTGGACACCGTTGTTCGCGACCTTGTCAGCAAGGGCTTTGAGGTGCGTCAATTCCATAGCTCGCAAAAGTACGGTCTGACGCGGATCGAGGCGCGTCCCAAGCCCGTGCCAGCATCGCGTGCCACGATCGAAAAGTGATGCTGGCATTAGCCCGATGCTGGCATGATTGTGCCAAGGCATGATGGCATAGAAAGCGATGCTGGCACGATGCTGGCATCGCTAAAACGCATTGGGCGAGAGGGCTTTAGGAGAGGCTGTGCCAGCATGCCAGCATTAAGAGGAGAAAAAGACTAGATAAAGAAATGAATGAATGTGGCCGTTTGTTCTCCTGGCGTTCACGGTTTTCCTCGCATCATCCCGTTTCTATAGGGGAAGTTGGGAAAATCGCTCGGATGCTGGCATGACGGCTTTCGTGCCTTGGGGTTGTGGTCGCACCCTCGCCAAGTTCGGAGCTGGCGCCGCGCTATTGCGGCCCGCCCGCCCGCTCGTATTGGGCCGCTCGGACAGAGCGATAGCCGGCCTATACTTGGTTACAAGTAAAGGCGGATATACTACAACTATACTGCTATGACAATAGTCCTAGCGGGCACCTCGTGCTCCACCCACCCCCGCCCTACCACCTATACCATAGCACGGATATATGTTATTGTACATGCGACATGTTGTCGCATGTTTCACGTGAAACATTCCGACAGAATGACTCGGCCGCGATAGGGGTTGGTTAGTGTTCGCATGCTCACATGCTACCACATGTTAATGGCATGTGATAGTGTGACAGGTTGTCACACTATCACTAACATACAAGTATGGCAGCACCGCCCTTAGTTGCAGGAGGACAAGCCTAGGAAAGACCCCCCAACCCTACAACTACAGGTTGTGGCGCCTGTGGACGGACATACTGAAAGGAGTTTCTATATTAATAACATACAATAACTCCGACGTTTTGAAAACAATCGCGACGTTTACAATCGCGACGTTTACAATCGCGATTTGACAAGCTCTCTACCCTGTGCTCCCCTTCCTCCCAAATGACAGCACCGCATCCTGCCCCAGGTAAGGCGCTCTTCGAGGTGGACACACCCGAGGGCCGTCGCCCGTTCATCCCACCCTCCCCCGAGCCTGTCCCCAGGCCCAAGGACGACGAGGGGAATGATCTCCCGGACAATCCCCAGAACCCCAGGGGGAAACCCTCCCTCTCACTGCCCCAGCAGGCCACTCCGCTGACGAGCCAGCAGGGCGTCCTCACGCAGCAAGACCTCCACGACCCGGCGAAGATCACCGAGGTCATGGTTCAGGACGGGCTTGCCCCCGACAATCCGGAAAATCCAAGAGGCACCCCGGACTTCATCGTCGAGCCCACGCTCGATCCGCTGGAGCAGCAAAACGATGACGAACATGCCGGATAACAATAAACCGCCTGACGACGACGAGCATTTGGCCGTGCCTCGGAACGTCGACGAGGAAGGGCCTTTGCCGGATTACCGGCTGCCTGACGAGCTACCCCACCGCAGCGCCGACGATCCCGGGGAGGATCCCCATCATGCCCAAGACCCCCGCCAAATCCCGCACCAATCAGCCGGCCCCGGACACCGCCGAGGAGGCAGGCCGCGCCCTTCAGGAGCAGCACAAGACTGAACTGCAACGCTTCGAGGAGGAGCGCGCCCAGGAACGCGCGCAGGATGAGGATCCCGGCATTCCGGGCCAGCACGCTGCGTCGATCCTCCTCGAGCCGCCGGTTCCGCCCGACAATCCGAAAAACCCGCGGGGCGTCAGCTCCAATCTGACCGACGGCACCCCGGACGCCCAGGCTACGAATGCTCAAAAAGTACAAAATCCAACTCCAAGTAGGCCGCCTCTCGCCGCCACCTCCACCACGAGCGTTCTCGAGCGTGTGAGCGCCGGCCAGAACCGGAAGCCCCCTGCCGAGGTGATCCCCTGAGGCGTCCTGGCCAACAAAAATCCGACTACACGCCCGGTGCCGAACTTCCGATCGAGCTGCTGCCGCCCGACCTCGCACCTATCCCGTACGGGGCTGATGGAGAGGATGACGAGGCGGTTCGAACTGCTCTTTGGCTCAATTATGGGAATATCCGTCTCGCTGCTCTTGCTCTCGGCGCTGCTCCTGGCGCGCTAGCCCGGAAGGTCGAGCAGACCCCGAGCCTCAAGACCGACCGTGACGCAGCCCGGCGCATGATCGTCGACGAGGCCGAGAACGTCATCGTCCAGCAGCTCACCGACACCCACAACACCGATCGCCGCGACGAGGCCGCCAAGTTCGTGCTGACCTCCCTGGGCAAGGCGCTCGGCTGGGGCCAGCAGGCCACGAGTGCCGCGGGCTTCTCGCTCTCGGATGGGGGTGGGCGTACGCTTCAGGTGAAATGGCAAACTGACTAACCTGGAGGCCGAGGATGCAGGCCCCCCAACTCTTGCTCACCTCGGCCACACGGCAGGCGATCGCGGCCATGGTCAGCCGCGGGCATGGGTATCGCCTGAGCTTCGACACCATCCGGCTGCGGAAGATCCCACGCGATCACTACCGCCTCGTCGTGCCGCACGGATTTGTGGTGCACTTCGATACCGGCTACTACAAGCCGCAGTGGCTGTGTCGACACCTGAGTGTGCAAGGGCCTGGAAAATGGCCTGGAAAACCCGAGGTCCGCAAGCTCATGCATCTCGCCGGCTTCAATGAGACGCTCGAAGGGGTTGTATCTTGGGCTGATCGCACCTCCGATCGCCATGCCGTGCATGTCCTCGAGCCCCTGAATGGCGACTGGTCGCCTATGCGTAATGACTGATGGTGTCCTCACCCTGCAATACCGGCCACGGAGCCACTTTCGGCCCTTCCACGCGAGCAAAAAACGCTGGCGCTACGTCGTCGCGCACAGAAGAGCGGGCAAATCAGTTGCGTTTATAAATGACCTTATCCGAGCCGCTCTCCAGAACCCACGGGATATCCCCATTCCCCGTTACGCTTATGTGGGCCCTACTTTCGCCCAGGCTAAGGATCTAGTCTGGAACTATCTCAAGCAATACACCAAAGATATTCCAGGCGTTGACTTTTCCGAGAGCGAACTCACCTGCAAACTGCCAACTCGAGCCCAGATAACGCTCTATGGCGGCGGGCAGGCCTATAACCGCATCAGAGGGCTGTATCTCGATGGCGCAGTTCTTGACGAATATCCACTTATTAACCCTGAAGCGCTTAATTCTGTCATCCGACCAGCCCTTGCAGACTATCAAGGGTTTGGAGTGGTGGCTGGAACACCTGCGGGAAGAGATCACTTCTACGACCTCAAAGTCCAGGCCGAGCGACACGCCGACCTCTGGGACGTCTTCAACATCCCCGTGACCCAGACTAACGCCTTGCCCGAGGACGAGCTGGCCGAGATGCAGGTGACCATGTCGCCGCATCAGTACGAGCGCGAGATGCTGTGCTCCTTCGAGGCGCCGGTGGAAAATTCCTACTACGGCGACCTGATGGTGGCCGCGAAAATGGAGGGGCGCCTCTGCTCGGTCCCGGTCGAGCCCAGAGCCAAGGTGATCACGGCGTGGGATCTCGGGATGAAGGATCTGACCACCATCTGGTTCGCCCAGAAGGTCGGGCAGGAGATCCATTTCATCGATTTCTACCAGTCATCCGGCAAGGGCCTCGACCACTACGCGCGGGTGCTGCAGGAGAAGGGCTACCTCTATGGACACCACCTCCTCCCCCACGACATCAAGATGCGGGAGCTTGGAACCGGGCGATCTCGCTTCGAGACCCTCCTTAGCCTTGGCATCGAGCCTCTTATCGTCCCGGACCATAGCGTTGCTGATGGCATCGCTGGCGTCCGCTCGGTCATCCCGATCGCTTGGTTCGACCAGACCAAGTGTGAACTCGGCATCGACGCGCTCCGATCCTACCACGTCCAGATGGCACCCTCCGGAGCAACCGTGAGGGATGCGCCGGCCCACACCTGGGCGAGCCACGCCGCCGACGCCATGCGCTACTTCGCCATGGGGCTGCATCTGACCACGGCCTGGGCGCCCGGAGCGTTCAAACGTAACGTGAAGGGAGTGGTGTGATGTCGATCGGCTTGGTTCTCCTGATCCTTTTGGTCTTGATGCTGGTCGGCGCGCTGCCGAGCTGGGGCTACAGCGCCAACTGGGGTTGGGGCCCGTCCGGGATCCTCGGGATCGTGCTTGTGGTCATGCTCGTGCTCGTACTGACTGGGAGGTTTTGATGAAAAAGCGTATTCTTGAGCGGTTGCGGGAGGCGTTTGACGGCGACAGTGTGGCCGAGAAGAACATCGCTCTGCGGGACGCATCCGATGAGATCGAATGGCTGCAGCACGAGGTCCGGTTCCTGAAGGAGCGCTTGGACGCTGCGGCGGCGCATATTCCGGCTTTCGTCGATGGCTAATCCAGGCCGCACCCGCCCCGCTTCGCTCGGTCCGATCGCCCCCGATGAGCCGCCGATGCCGGATCTTTTTCCGAAGCTTCGGCGGGAGCTGGACACCTCGGGCTACGCCAATCCGGACACCGACACCGACTATCAAGCCTCGGTCTGGGCCATCATCGAGGACGCGCGCGACTACAACGAGAATTATTTGGCGCCTGAGCGGGAAGCCATGGCCCAGCTCTATGACGGCCAGCTTCCGCTCGTCACTGACGAGGGCCGGTCCTCGATCGTGCTGACGGAGGTCCGCGACCTCGTCCTCGCCATGCTGCCGAGCCTTGTCAGGCAGTTCACGAGCCAGGAGCATCCGGTCCATTTCCAGCCCAGGACGGAAAAAGACGTGGCCATGGCCGAGGAGGCCCAGGACTACGTCAGCTACGTGTGGAAGTACGACAACGACGGCTTCCTGAATTTGAACGCGATCCTGAAGGACGCGCTGATCAAGCGCACCGGCATCGTCAAATGGTGGACCGAGCGCGAGGCCGAGATCGTCGAGCAGACCTACACCAATCTGACGCTCGAGCAGCGTCAGTTCGTGATCTCACAGCCGCGCACGCTCGTCGTGCAGGAGGAGCGCAAGGATCTCGAGGGTCCGGGCAAGGTTGTCGAACCGCGTTTCAACCTGACCGTCCGACGCTCGAAGCTTACCCCGAAGCATCGTGTCGAGGCGGTTCCCCCCGATGAGTTCAGGATCTCGAGGGAAGCAAAAAATGTTCGCACGGCGGCGCTTACCGGCCACGAACGCCTTGTCCCCCTCTCTCAGCTCATTCAGCTCGGCTACCCACCCGGTGTACTCGAGGACGACTACGGCACCGGATCCGCAGCTTCGACGGTCGAGCGGGACATGCGAAATCCGGGGGGCCTCGGCCAGCTCTTTGCCGGTGCACGGGATGCTTCACAGGGCGATCCTCTGGTTCATTATGGTGAGTGGTTCATCCGGATCGACAAGGACGGCGACGGCGTCCCAGAACTTCGCAAGATCTGCACTGTGGGCGATGGCGATCGCATCGTCATGGACGAGCCGGCGGCGCGTGCTAAGTTCGCGCTGTTCTGCCCGGATCCAGAGCCTCATACGGCGATCGGGCATAGCGCGGCCGAGCAGGTAGGCGACCTCCAGAACATCAAGACCAACATCCTGCGGAACACGCTCGACGCCATCGCTTCGACGATCCTGCCGCGGCTCGTGGTCGTCGACACCATGGTCAACATGGACGACGTCAGGAACAACGAGCTGGGCTCGATCATCCGGGCGAAGCAGGCCGACGCCGTGGTGCAGCTGCAGCAGCAGCCGCCGAGCCAGATGGCGATCCAGCTCCTCGAGTACCTCGATCTGATCGGTAACCGGCGCACCGGCGTCACCGAGCAGAGCAAGGGCCTCGACCCGAAAGCGATGCAGTCGACCGCCAAGGAGGGCGTCGGCCTCCTCGTCACGGGCGCTCAGGAGCGGATCGAGCTCGTGGCGCGCACGCTCGCCGAGACCGGCTTTCGTGATCTCTTCGCGGGGCTCCTGCAGGAGATCGTCGAGAACCCGATCCCGGAGCGGATGATCCGTCTTAGGGACAAGTGGACGAAGGTCACGCCCGATCAGTACGACGCAACCATGGACGTCCAGGTCAACCCGGCCATCGGCCGGGGCTCGGACCAGGACCGGCTGCAGATGCTGATGGGCATCAAGCAGACCCAGGAGATGATCGTCCAGAGCTACGGCGCAGACAATCCGATGGTCTCGCCGATCGAGTACCGGAACACGATCGTCGACATCATGGACTTCGCGGGGATGAAGAACGCCTCGCGTTACTTCAAGCAGATCACGCCGGCGCAGCTCCAGCAGGCCCTGCAGCAAAAGTCTCAGGCGCCGAACCCGGAGATGGTCTACGCCCAGGCCGAGGCTGACAAGGTCCGCGCGTCGATCGTCAAGGCGCTCACCGATGCCAAGGTCAAGACGATCGACATGGGGTTGAAGGACGACCGCGAGCGCGACAAGCTCGACGCGGATATCGCCGTCAAGGCCGGCGAGTTGGCGGTCAAGGGCTTCGAGCTGGATCAGAACGCCATCCAGATGGCGATCGACGCGACCCGGCCCGAGGAGGAGAAGGCCTCGACGGACGCGATCCCTGAGCCGACGCCGGCCATGTTTCCGACCATGGGCGACCAGGGGGGCCTTCCGATCAATTCGGCGGCTCCAGGGCCGGCCGGGCCGCCCAAGCCGATGGCACCGCCGATCAAGCCGCCGGTGCCGCCGCCGATTAACTTACCTGCAGGGTTTGGTCAGCGATGATCGACATGCTTGCGCGCGACGAGCGCGCCTCCGACGCCAAGGCGCTGCTCGACGATCCGCTGCTCACGGAGATCTTCAAGCAGATCACCGACGAGGCGACGGCTACCATACTTGCCAACCCGCCCGGTTCTGAGGTAGGACTGATGGCACATCACCGCGTCCTGGCAGTCCGGGCGATCCAAGCGGATCTGGTTCGCCTCGTTGAAGACCCCAAGATGTTGCGGGCCGCGGCTGATCGCCGGCGGCGGTTCGCGATGTAGGATGATGGATGCCTCCTGACGAAGCCACCGATCTCGCATCGCATTTCGAGGACGTCCTCGATCGCGAGGACGGCACTGCTCCGGAGCCTGCTCAGCGCGCTCCGCGCGAGGAAGAGCCCGAGCAGCTCTTCCCCGAGCGCGAGGTCGAGGGCGAGGCTGACGAAGGGGATTACGATCCCGACGAGCTAGAGGCGCAGGACGCGCCTGACGAAGATGAACCCGAGCCCGAAAAGGAGAAACCGGAAGAGACCTCTCTCGACCTGAACAAGGTCGTGCGGGTGAATGTGGACGGGCAACCGGCCGAGGTCAGCCTCCAAGAGGCTCTCAACGGCTATGTCCGCGCCGAAACGTTCCACCGCCGGCTCAATCAGCTCGGGCAGGTCGCGCAGGAGATCGAGAAGGAGCGTGGTGAGCTGGTCAAGGGCCGGCAGTACTACGCCGACATGATCCCCGCCCTGATGCAGCAGCTGTATTCGTTGCAGCCACAGGAACCCGACTGGGACAAGCTTTATGCGGAAAACCCGACAGAAGCTTCCTTGTTGGAACGCCAGTGGCGCTCTTACCGAGAGAAGGTGCAGCAGCTAGCGCAGGAGCACGAGCGGGTAACCGCCGAGCAGAAGCGGGAGCAGGAGCGGCAGATAAAGATTTTCGAGGATACGCAAAGGCGCCAGCTCGCTCAGTGGGTACCTGAGTGGAGCGACAACAAGCGCTGGGATCGGGACCGGAAATCGATGATCCGCACTGCACAGGCGGTGGGCTATTCGGAAGCCGAATTGAGTCAGCTGAGGGACGCTCGGCCGACCATGGTCCTGTTATGGGCATCGCGATATCTCGAGCTGATGCGGAACAAGCCCAAACCAGTTCGAGGACAGCAAGGAGCACTGAGGCCGGGAGCTATCTCGTCACGAGCCGCCCCCAATGGTCTAGCCCGAGCTGAGAAGCGTCTTCAGCGTTCTGGAAGCGTCCGTGACGCGGCCAGGGCATTCGAAGAGGATCTCAACCGTGAGGGTTAGACACCATGGCCAAAGTTGCCAACGCAGTCACCACCTATCAGGCTAAGGGCATCCGCGAGGATCTTAGCGACCGCATTTACAACATCGATCCGTTCGACACCCCCGGCGTGAGCATGATTGGCCGCCGGAACGTCAAGAACCGGACTTACGACTGGCAGACCGAGAACATGCCTGTCGTCGACGCCAACAACGCGCAGGAGGAAGGCTTCGAGCTGGTGCGCTCGCCCGGCGTGCCGACCGTGCGCCAGACCAATCTCGCCCAGATTTCGAAGCGCGATGCCACTGTCTCGGCCTCGCAGGAAGCCTCCGACAACGCCGGCAAGAACTCCGAGATGGCCCACCAGATGGCCATCAAGAGCAAAGCCCTGAAGTGCGATGTCGAGGTCATCACCTTCTCGAGGCAGGCGAAGTCGTCGGACGACGCCACGACCGGCATCCGCAAGACCGAGTCGATCCCGCACCAGATCGCGCGTGGCGTCGATAAGAACGCCGCAGCGGGCACCCACATCTTCGGCGTGAAGACCGGGCTCCCGGTCCTGTCGACCGATGTCTGGGCCGCGCCGACGCCGGTCGAGTTCACCGAGAAGATGCTCGGGGATGCCATGGCGGTGGCCTACGCGGATGGTGCTGAGCCGACACGCCTGATCGTGCCCTACAACATCAAGCGCGGTTTGGTGATGTTCAAAGGCCGTGAGTCGACCCAGGTGATGGTCGGCAAGACCGAGGTGGTCGCCACGGTCGATGTCATCGCGACGGACGGCGGGCGCGTCACGGCTATGCCCTCGCGCTGGCTGCCGGCCGACCTCGGGATGTTGATTGATCCGGAATATGCCCGTCTCGCTTTTTTCCGGAACTTCCGACAGTACCCGATCGCGAAGATCGGCGATGCCGAAAGTAGAATGATTGTTGTGGAATGGGGGACACAAGTGGATTCCGCTATGGCCCACATTGTGTTCAATGGTATTACTCCGACCGTAACTCCAACAGCTTTGGGCGCAGGCGGTTTTTCTGACGTTTCTGGCCAGGGCGCCGTCGAGAACCCGGAACAGCAACGTATTGCTCGGGAGAATGCTGAGCGGCTGTCTCTGGAACGCTCAAAGCGGAGTGAGAAGGAGAAAGAGCCCGTACACCGCTAGAGCGGCGTCGGTTACCCGCTTGCTCTATGCGTGTCGCCCATCGGCAGTTGGAGGGCTCGTAATGGCCATCGTTGTCAATACGATCCAGGCTCAAACCCGGTGGGCGGCGCCCCATGTCGGCCAGGAAGGCCGTGTAGCTGTTGCGCCAGCGTTCGCAGACTTCGATACCGCGTCCACCGTAGTGCTTGTAGTTCGCGTAGGAAGGTCGGTAGCAGCGACCCTTCATGTCCTGCCAAGTCTGGTACTCGAGGGTGCGTTTCTCGCCATAGGCCTCGCCGTGGGCCTCACCGACACCACAGCCGCAGCTTTGCGATCGGCCCTTGGTCAGGCTGGCTTTGTCGATGAGGACACCGGTGCCGCAGTCGCAGAGGCACCAGTAGCGCGGTCGATTGGCGATACGAGCGGCTCCGTTGGGGTTCGTACCGTTCGCTTCCCGGCGGGGCGGGCCGAGCGACATAACGAGGAGTTTGCCGAAGCGTTGCGTGAGCATTCCCCATTATTCGGGGAATGGGGGAGACAAGTCAATGCCTGAGCGCAGATTTACGTACATGGACGAAGGCGGAATGCGGAGGACGCTCATCTGGGATGAAGCTGACCCCGAACAGTTTCATGTGTTCGCTGAGGCGGACATGACCAATTTGGCGAGGCTCAATCGCGAGCAAGCAGAGCGTGAGAGTGCCCTACATGCTACGACAACCGTGGCTAGGGTTCCTTTCACAGTATGGGAAAAAGCTCACCATGAAGGATGGTCTGACACGGATTGGGCCAAATTCCTGAACGATCCTGAAAATCGCGATTACAGAGTTTGGAACGGTAGGTTGTGATGGGCGGCACCGGGCCCGGCACCACGACCAACCCGAATACCGGGCAGGTGTCCTCGGCGCCGACCCTTCAGGGCACGTCGCCGATGGACACCTTCGCCGGCTCGCGCGCAGCCGCCGCGAACAGCGTCCAGGATACGATCAACAACCAGGGCATCACCGGGATCCTGCAGGCGAACCCGGCCTATGCGGATGCTTGGACCCAGTTCACCAACGCGCTCGCCATGAACCCGACAGCGCCGGCGCTGCAGCAGGAGACGGCGCCGACGGCGGTCGGGTTTTCGTCCGACCCGTATGTCGACAGTACGACGACTGCGGCGCCAGACGGCGTCACGCAGACGATCGACGAGAACGGGATCCCGCATCTCGGGGCGACGGATCCGGCGATTGCCATCGCGGCCCAGAAGGCAGCGAACGATCAGGCGGCGGCCGAAGCTGCGGCTGCCGCGGCGGCGAAGGCCGCCGAAGCCCAGAAGCCGATCACCGAGACCGGCACCAAGATCTGGCCGCCGGGGCCGGAATGGGCTGCTCGAGATGTCCATGAATGGCTGGCGGCGAACCCGCACCACGATCAGTCGGTCGAGGTGCCCGACAAGGGACCGATCGGCACGCCGGGCAACAGCTGGTACCTACCGAAGGGAGTACCCCTCTGATGGGCGGCACGAGCGGCACCACCACGCCTGCGGGGCAGACCTCGACGGGCAACGCCACGATCAACAACTCGCAGCTCAACTGGCCTGAGTGGGCGACGAATTTCGCCGCCACCATCCCGCAGTCGCCGATGGCGCCGGTGGGCAGCACGGCGGCCGGTGCCGGCGATCCTGTGGCGGATCTTGGCTTCCCGTCGCCGACGGCGGCGCCGACATCGGCAGACGCGATGATGGCCCCCACAGGGTTCAATGCGGACGTCTACATGTCCCCGGTGACGGATGGCAGCTCAGAGCTGGCGCATATGAATGCGGGGGCGGCGCCGGGCACTGGTACCGGTGTTGAGGATGCCGGGCTACCGGCCACCGGGCCGAACGCACCGATCACGCAGCAGCAGCTGCAGCAGGAGTTCCTGCAGCCCCATAACCCCGTCTACGAGGATACCCAGGTCTCGGCTTATACGCTGCCGGGCGGCACTTATGGCAGCAGCGGCGTCCAGACGCCGAGCGTCTATGCACCGGGTACCGGCTATGTCGATCCGGAAGCCTACAAGACCTTCGGTACCGGCTGGGGGCCGTATCTGGATCCGCGGTCGGACCCCTACTACGCCTACTCGTGGGCGAAATCCCAAGCCAACCCGCTGACGCCAGGACAGGTGCTGACGCCCGAGCAGCAGGCGAGCCAGCCGCACATGTCGAAGGCGCTCTACGACTTCAACATGCAAGCCTATGGGAACCCCTATGGCCCGGCGCAGCAGCAGGCTGATCGGGAACTCTATAACCGGCTGCTCGCCCAGTATCGCTCCTCGCCTGCGGGCATGTCGGCGTCGGAGATGTCTCTCGGCGGCGGCGGCAATTATGGCGGGGGCGCCTGATGCCCGTCGGGACCGCCTTCTTCGACAAGTTCCTGGCCCGGCTGCAGAGCTGGACCGACGACATGGACCTGTCGACGGACCTCATGGTCTCGTGGATCGAGATGGCCGAGGAGCGTTTCAACAACGAGCTGCGCTGCTTGGAGATGGTGTCGACGCGCCGGGTCTTCTTCGACGACCAATGCACGCCGATGCCGGATGATTTCCTGTCCATGATCTCGGTGCGCTACACCGGCTCGGGCCTGCCGCTGCGCTACGTCTCGCCGGATGAGTATTACCGCCTGCGCTCGGCGACCGAGTTCTATCTCTCGGGCCCGCAGACCACCTCGATCACGTATCTCGATCCCCAGACCGGCGCGCCGCTCGGGCCGCTGCCGCGCCAGCCCGCCTTCATCGACTATCCCGGCCGGGCCGGCCCCGAGCTGCCGCTCGCGCGCAACGTCTACTCCTATCTCGGCAACGTGCTCTATGTGCATCCGACGGTGACCCCGCCGGGCGACCCGAACCCGACCGAGGTCGAGCTGACCTATTACGCCAAGGTGCCGCCACTGGCCGAGGCCCAGGCGCCGACGCCGCTCTATGTCAGGGCGCCGAAGCTCTACACCTACGCCACGCTGGCTCATTCGGCGCCGTACCTGATCGAGGATCAGCGCATCACGATCTGGGACGGGACGACGACGGCGCAGATCAAGACGATGAACGAGGCAGCCATGACGGGGCGTGTCGTGTCTTCGCCGGTCGTGGTGCAGATCCGGAGCTTCGGGTGACGTGGCCTACATCTATGGCCAGCACCGATATTCGGAGGTGCGCTACTCCTGGATCGAGGAGTGGAGCGCCGAGATCTGCGCTCCGGAGAGCTGGCTCGAGCAGATGTGCGCGCCGACGCCGTGGGCGGTCCAGGTCTGCGATCCAGGGAATTGGCAGAGTGTGAGTGGCGGTCCCGTGCCGCCGAACGTGGGCTCAGGGCTGCCCGCTACTGGGCTCGAGGTGACACCGCATGGCTACTCACACACCCTCGCTCAACCTTTCCAAGCCGACCGTCAACGGCCCCGAAACCGCCAACGCCTGGGGCGTCGACCTTAACGACAACTTCGACAAGATCGACGCCTGGGTCGGCGAGCTGCCGGATCGGGTCACCGATATCGAGGACACCCAGATCCCGGAGGCACCGGCCGACGGGCGCGATTATGTTCGCCGGGGTTCGATCAAGGATTGGCTGCCGCTCGGGCTAGGCCTGCTTCTCGCCGACGGCGACAAAGGCGACATCGTCACCTCGAACAATGGCGGCACGTGGCTGTTCGATCCGACGGTGGTGACCGCGGCGGCGCGTACGGTCCTCGACGACGCCACGATCCCGGCCATGCGGACGACGCTTGGCGCGGCAGCACTCGTACATACCCATGTCGTCGCTGACGTCACAGGCCTGCAGGCGGCGTTGGACGCGCAGACGGCGCGTGACGCGGCCCAGGACACGGTCATCGCCGGCAAGGCGAGCGCCGTCCATACGCATGCGATCGTGGACGTCACAGGGCTGCAGCCGGCGCTCGATGCCAAGGCGCCGCTCGTCTCGCCGGCACTGACCGGTACGCCGACCGCGCCGACCGCGCCGGCAGCGACGAACACGACCCAGCTCGCGACGACGGCCTTCGTCGCCCAGGCGGTTTCGGTGGTTGCCGCCGGCACGGTCCTCGAGGCGCCGAACGACGGCAAGACCTATGGCCGGAAATCGCTCGGCTGGAGCGTGCTCGACATCACGCCGGATTGGTCCGAGCTGACCAATGTGCCGGCGACCTTCCCGCCATCGGCGCACACCCACGTCATGGCGAACATCACGGATCTCGCCCCAGCGCTGGCGCTGAAGGCGCCGCTCGCTTCGCCGGTCTTCACCGGCGACCCCCAGGCGCCCACCCCGGCGACGGCCGATAACGACACCTCGATCGCCACGACGGCTTTCGTGAAAGCGCAGGGTTACGCCACGGCGACCTACGCCGATGCAGGGGATGCGCTGCGGGTCTTGAAGGCCGGCGACACCATGACCGGTGCGCTGACCGTCGACATGGCTTCGCTAGCCGCGCTCAATTTGAATACGCCAGTCGGCGCTAACGGCGGCATCGTTCGTTTTCGTAAGAACAACGTCAACGACTGGGCCATCTTCGATGCCAGCGATCGTTCGCTCAATTTTAACCGCTACGACAGCACAGGGAATAATCTCGAGACGGCGATATCCCTCGGCGGTGGGGCGACACTCGGGACCGGCACGATCGCCTTTGACGGGGCCATCACCTCGACCGGGCAAATCAAGGTCACCAAGGCCGCCACGGCCTCGTTCGTCTCGCAGAACTCTGGAGTATTCAACGGATTTCAGGTCACGAACTCGGCAGGGCCCATAACCGGCTCTTTGTCTGCTCATACTGACAGTAACGTCTATATCAACAACGCTGGGCCTGCTGGGGCAGGCGTTATTCTCTCCGTCAGCGGCACACCTATCCTTAAAGCGCCACTCAGTGGTGTTTACATATCGCCAACTGGCGGCACTTACGGACTGGACGTGCGCGGCGTCGGCTCGCCCGGTGCGGGCGTCATCGGCTGGGGGCCGGGCAATGCCGCGTACGGAATGTGTGGTGCGAACCAGGGGGCAGTTAATTACTCGTTCTATGGCAGCACCTCGGCTTACATCGCGGGTGGAAACTGGGGTGTTTCCGACGGCACGCTCAAGGCGGTCACGGGCACGCTCGATCCGAAGGCCGCCCTGAACGCCGTCAACGCCATCACGGTCAAGCAGTATCAAGCCATCTCGCCGGCGGCGCGCGAGTACATCTACGGCACCCCCGGGGACGAGCCGCTCTACGGCTGGATCGCACAGGAGGTCGAGCTGCTGATCCCGATTGCCGTGCGCGATGTCGGCATCCCGAAGGACGACATTCGCAGTCGGGCGATGATGCGCGGCATCGCCATGCCGAAGGGCGAGGCGGCCGAGGCGCTCGGCGAGGAGGACATGACTGTCAAGGCGATCAACGACCGCTACATGCTGACCACGCTCTGGGCTGCCGTGCAGGCGCTCTCAGCGCGGGTCGCCGAGCTGGAGGGGGCTGCATGACGAAGCAGATCCAGGAGCTGGCGGGCGAGGTCGTGCGCGGCTTCCAGGGCCAGCCGGCGCTGCTCGCCATCATGGTCCTGAACCTGATGATGCTCGGCGCCGGAGCGTGGTTCCTGACCTCGCTCGCCAAGGCCCAGGCCGGCCGCTTCGACCTCATCCTCAAGGCGTGCATCAAATGATCACCTTTCACTGCCCGTCCTGTGGTCAGCCCGCGAAGCCGCCCCTCGAGCTTGTCGTGCAGGACGACGTCGTCGCGGCGAACGGCAAGGTCGTGCATGTCTCGCCGGCGATGGGCACGTTGCTCACCAAGCTCGCCAAGGCCTCGCCCCGGCCAGTCTATGTGTCGGTGCTGATCGAGGAGCTGTACGGGTTGAAGGATGAGCCTGAGTCAGCCGACAACGGCATCTCGGTGCGGATCTACACGGCGCGCAAGCTCCTGCACCCGCTCGGTTATCGGATCGAGAGCGTGAAGGGGGCCTACGGTCTGCGCGAGCGGGCCTACCGACTGATGAGGGCAGCATGAGTTTCGACAAGCGCCCCATCCTGCTGCTCGACTTCAACGGCACGGTCCACCGCTACTCGCGTGGCTACCAGGACAAGGGCGCCTATTATGACCCGCCGGCGGAAGGGTTCGGAGAATGGGCAGAGCAGGCGGTCAAGGAGTTCCAGGTCGTTATCTGGCCCGCGAGAGCGAAGACCACTATCGACTTGGGTCGGGCCAAGCAGTGGCTACGCCGGCATGGTCTCGGTGGCTTAGACCTGAAGCTGACAGTCAGCACACCGATCGGTGTGAAGTGCAAGATCGACGACCGGGCCCTGAACTTCACCGGCGACTGGGCCGACTTCCCGATGGAGCGCTTGCGCGCCTTCAGGACGTGGAGCGGAAGATGACAGAACCCCTCTTCGATCGCGAGATCTTCTTCGGTGCCGTGCGCGGCTCGCTCTTCCACGGCGCCATGACCCAGCGTCAGGTCGACGGCATGAACGCCATCCTCTCGGCCTGGGAAGAGAACCCGCGCTCGAGCAATCTACGTTGGCTCGCATATCCGCTCGCCACGACCGCGCACGAGACCGGCTTCGCCATGTGGCCGATCGAGGAGTACGGCCGGGGCGAAGGCATGTCCTACGGCAAGCAGGATCCGGAGACGGGTCAGACTTATTACGGCCGGGGCTTCGTGCAGCTGACGTGGCGGGAAAACTACGCCCGCGCCGACAAGGAGTTGGGCTATGGCACGACCGAAACGGACTGGGATAGTCTTGAGTGGAATGCAGGGAACGCACTCAAGCTTGATATCGCGGCCGAGGTGATGTTCCAGGGCATGGACGAGGGCTGGTTCCGCGGCGACGAGTACGGTCGACAGAACCTCGAGCGCTATTTCAACGAGGACACCGACGACAGCTACAAGGCCCGCGAGATCATCAATGGGGATAAAAGCAAGGTGCCGAGCTGGTCGAACGGGGTATCCATCGGCAACCTGATCAAGCAGTATCACGTCGCCTTCCTGGCCGCGTTGGAAGCGGCCCTCCTCGATCCACCGGAGACGGCATGAGACCAGAAACCCAACGTGTTATTGTCGCGGCGTTCAACACGGCGCTTTCGGACTGGGTCAAGGACATGGCGATCGCGCTTTTCCACGACAATGTCAGTCGGGAGGAGTTTCTCAAGCACGTGAACCTCGTGGTCGGGACCCACGAGAACCTCGTCGCACAGTTCACCCCAGACCAGGAGATTGAAGATGCCATTCAAGGACGCGATCGGGCCGACAGGCCTCAAGATGTCACAGCTACGCACAAAGCAAAAACCGTCTGGGAAGGGGGGTGGGAAGGAGTTCCCCAGCATGGAGGAGACTAACTTCTTCGACCCGAAGAGCCTCGGCATGACGCCGGCGCGGGGCTCCTCGCTGCCACGCCGGAAGGCGGCGCCGCTCGATATGGAGTTCAACTCCGTGCCCGGTGTGGCGGCACCGAAGAAGAAGAAGCCCGGCCTGAAGTCGTTAGGCATGAAGGGGCTGGGCAAGAATGGCCTGAACAACGACGAGATCTATTAGGAGGCTGACATGAGAGCAGGCAAGAACACCGCGAAGCCCCGCCAGCCCGGCGCCGGAAAACAATTCTCAGGTTCAGGAGGGAATACCCCTTTTTCGGCAACGCCGAAGAAGGCGACAGCGGCGATGCAGGGCAAGCCCCCGCCGCCCGAGGGCCCGGTCAAATCCATCGCTCGAAAGGACGCCAGAAGGAACAACGTGCGCGGCGGGGGCAAGTCAGTTTTCTGAGTGACCTCGAGGCCGAGCGGAGGAAGTAGATGCCCACCACGACGCAGTACTACCACCTCCAGCTACCGGATGTCGGAGGCTCCGAGGATCTCTGGGGCGGGTTGCTCAACGGCGATCTGTCCCAGATCGACACACAGCTCTACAACCGCGTCGTCAAGAGCCTGACTGGGTCCGACACGATCAACGGCTCGCCCCAGGTTATCGACACGGCGCTCTGGGTGGCAGCGCAGCAGGACGGCGTCTCGCCGGTCGGCGGCGGCAATGTTCAGGAGCGCTCGGTCGCGTCGGCGCGCTGGGTCGAGACGCGCGTCTACGCGATCCTGAACACGCTCTTTCCGGTCGGCACCATCCTGATGTGGTCCGGGACAGGGGCCACTATCCCGGCCGGCTGGACGCTCTGCAACGGCCTCAACGGCACGCCGAACCTCTCCGACCGGATCGTGCTTGCGGCGGGCAACCAGCACGTCCCCGGCGAGTATGGCGGCAACCCGGGCCCCGGCCTCGGGCCCCACCAGCATCAGGGCACGCAGTACATCGCCATGGGCTATTCGGGCAGCCCTGAGTTCCTGGATGATTATTATGGAGCAGCGTTCTACGGTCCGGGGGGCTCGCCAAACCTACCTTATTATTGTGTTTGCTACATCATGAAACATGTGGCTTGGCATATATAGATGGCAGAGCCCGGCCCCAACACGATCCCGATCGCCTTCCCGCCGGGGCTGAACCGCACCTCGACGCCGAGCGGTATCGGCGCGAAATGGTGGGACGGGCACCTTGCGCGCTGGGTGGCCGGGCGCCTGCGGCCGGTCAACGGCTGGGAGCGCATGGCGCTCGATCAGCTCTCGGGCGGCCCGATCCGGGCCATGCATGTCTGGATCGACTCAGTCGGCGAGGTTCGGCTCGGCATCCTCTGCGAGACCAAGCTCTGGGTGCTGGAAGGCGCTGATGTGGCCGGTGGCCCGGAGCGGCTCCGGGACGTGACGCCGCCGGGCGGCATTGCCCCGCCATCGGAAATACGCCGCGGCGGCTACGGCAATGACAAGTACGGCGCTGGGAAAACGCCGCCGGGCGACTTCCCGAACATCTACGGCATGGGCCGGCGCAACATGCGGACCGACTACCGCTCGGTCGGCGAGGTCTGGCGGCTGGCGAACTGGGGTGACGACCTCTTGGCCATGGCGTCACCCGACGGGCGCCTGCTGAAGTGGACGCCGGGCCCGGACATCGGCGGCGGCTTCAACACTGCTGTGGCCGTAGCGAACGCACCGCTGAACAACCGCACCTTCGTGGTCACGTCAGAGCGCCACGTCATGCTCTTCGCCATGGGCGGCGCGGTCAACAAGTTCGGCTGGTGCTCCCAGGAGAACATCACCGACTGGGACTTCGCCTCGGTCACCAACACGGCGGGCTTCTATTCGATCGAGCCGGCGAGCCGGATCATCGACGCCGTGACGACCCAGTACTCGACCATCTTCTGGACCGTGCAGGGCGCCTACGCGGTCAGCTACAAGGCGCTGCCTTTCGTCTACACTTACAATTACTTGGGCGAACAATCCGCGCCGCTCTCGGCCCAGGCCGCGGTGGCGCATTCGGGCTCGGTGACCTGGGCTGCCGCGGATGGCTTCTACCGCTTCGACGGCTCGGCGATCCAGGTGATCCCCTGCCCGATCCTCGACTGGTTCCAGCAGAGCTACGACGAGATCGCCACACGCGCCCACATGTCCGGTTGGTACAACGGCGCGTTCGCCGAGATCTGGTGGGGCTTCCCGAGAAAGGCCGACGCTGGCGCGCCGCTGGCGGTCGAGAACGACACGCTGATCATCTACAATCCGCAGGAGGGGTGGTGGTCGATCGGCCACGATGTCAAGCGGACCTGTGGCGTGTCGGGTACGTTGATCAGCTACCCGCTCATGGCCGGCGGCGGCTACATCTACCGCCACGAGAAGGGGCTCGATTACCCTGATACTCTTGAGCGTCCTTGGATCCGTTCGGGCTTCTTCGGGCTCGATAAAGGGGTCACCATGGCGACGACACGTCAGATCCTGGTCGACACCGACGCGGATCTCGAGGTGGTCTCGTACCAACTCTTCGCCACCAAGGGCCGCTACAACAACGCGCCCGAGCGCACCGGCGGGCCGAAGGTGCCGGTGCTGCGCCATAGCTACGACGAGTACGAGGGCAACGTCCACGGTCAGGGCAAGATCGACTACCGGATCTCCGGGAGAGACTTCTCGGTCCGGATGCAGATGATGGCGGCAAAGCCCTGGAGCTTCGGCGAGGGGCTGATCACGATCATGCCGCGCGGGCGGCGGGGAGGACCATGACATGGTGATGGGAGTTGGCAACGTCCCGATGCCGAGCCCGGCCGGTTTATTCAAGGATAAACCGGAGGAGGCGACCTACATGGCAACGCTGGCGCAGCGGATCTCGGGGGAACTAGCCTCACGCTCGCGTGATGACGTCGCGCGGGCGAACATGATGCTGATGGCACCGGGCGGCGCGGTCTACGCGGTCTATGTGAGCGACACCGGCGCGCTGGCGACGGCCAAGATCAGTGGTTGAACGCGACAAGCTTCGGGAGCTGCAGGAACTCCTGCACTCGATGGGAGGCACGCACACCCTCGATGACATCCAGGCGCTGGTCGAGAACGGGCTCTTTCAGTCCTTCGTGGTTGACGACAGTTGGGCCGTCACGACCGTGGTGAACTTCCCGCAGGCGACGGTCGTGGATGTCTTCTTCATCGTCGGCAACCTCGAGCATTTCGACGCGCTGCAGCAGCAGATCGAGAAGTTCGCCAGGGACATCGGGTCGACCTTCATGCGGGTGTACGGGCGTCCGGGCTTCGAGTACCTTATCGACCGGCGCAACTGGCCCCCCGGACAGGGCTGGCGCAAAGGTCCGCGCGTGTACACACGGCGTCTCGACCTACACTGAGGAGCATCTCATGGGCGGTAGCGGCGGATCCAGCTCCACGCAGAGCATGGGCACTACGACGTCCCACGGCGTCTCGGACCAGCACGGCGAGTTCAAGTTTCCTGACTGGTACCAGAACTACGCCAAGGGGAATTACGAGCGCGGCGAGGGCATCTATAACCGCCCCTATGAGGCCTACGCCGGCTCGGTCGTGCCCGAGTTTTCGGACATGACCACCGACACGCTCAACTGGATGCGGCGCAACGCCGGCGTCTACCAGCCTATGTACGACAAGTTCGGCACCGACATCGTTGCATTGCAGCAGCGCGGCGACGTTCAGCCCGGCAGCATTGACATCTACATGAACCCGTACATCGACAACGTCGAGAAGCGGGCGATCGACAACGCGCAGCGCGCGGGCCAGCAGGCGCTGACCAAGACCCAGGCCGATGCCACTGCCGCCAAGGCCTTCGGCGGCTCGCGGCAGGCGGTCCAGGAGGCGGTCCAGAACGCCGAGACGACGCGCGGCATCGGCGACCTCTCGGCGAAGCTCAGGGCCGACGCCTACGACAAGGGCATGGCGGCGCGCTCGGCCGACTGGAGCCGGCAGTTCCAGAACCAGCAGAACCAGAAGGGCCTCGCCGAGAGCGGCATCAACGCGGCGAAGGCGGCCCAGGCCGGCCTCGCCCAGGATTATTTCCAGATGCTCTCGGGCGGCAAGATGCTCGAGGACAAGGACCGCGAACGCCTCGAGGAGAACTACAAGAAGTTCCTCGAGAAGCGCGACTGGGACAAGAACCAGCTGACGTGGCTCGCCGGTCTCCTCGGCATCACCCCGGTCGGCCACACCGAGGACATCCACAAGGTCGAGGACGCGACCTCGACGACGCAGGGTATGTCGAAGACCAAGTCGCAGCAGGGCATGAACATCGGCTCGCTGCTCGGCGGTGCCGGCGGTCTCCTCGGCGCGCTGGTGTAAGCCATGGCAACCCGCGAGGAGATGGAGGCCCGTGTCCGGCAGCTCGCTGCCGAGCGCGGCCTTGATCCCAATCGCTGGGCCAAGATCGTTCAGGGCGAGAGCAGCTGGAACCCGTCCGCGCGGCTGACCACAAACCGTGAGGACAGCGGCGGGCTCTTCCAACTCAACACCAAGAACGGCGTTGGCGTCGATGCGCTCAAGGCCGGCATCGACCCGCACGACCCGGCCCAGTGGGAGCGGCAGGCCGTCTTCGCACTCGACTATGCAAAGAAGCATGGTGACCGCGCTTGGTCGGCGGCGCGGAAGCTCGATGGCAAGCCCACGCAGGCCGCCGCAGCTCCACGCCGGCCCGACGGTGCGCCCGGCCCGGTCGACGTGCCGACGCGCGACGTCAATCTCAGCCAGGGTACGCTGTCCTCGATCTACGCGCCGTTCCAGAAGATCGCCGAGGAGCAGAAGGTCGCGGCCGATAAGCAGGAGGCGGCGCAGAAGGCCGCCACTCAGGCCGTGGCCGAACTCCAGACCCAGCAGGCCCCGCAACCGGCACCGCAGCCGCCTCCACCGCCGGCGCCTGCCGGGCCCCCGGCGGACTTCGCGGCACTGATGCTGCCGCGGGTCCGTCGGGGGTTGCTCGCGGACCCTAGTGACTACGGCCTCTTAGGTGGGAGATACAGCTGATGGCTTATGACCGCTACGCCCGCGGAGGCGACAACCCGCTCCGTCTCGACCTCGACACGCTCGACATGCCGAAGGCACAGCCGGCGGCGCGACCTGGAGCGAAGCGGGTTGCCGCGGTTGAGCCGCCGCCGCGACCGAAGGCGAAGAAGCCGCGGATCGATCCGACCACTCCGAACCGGCCGATGTCCCCGCCACCTCTCGATCCCGACCGCTTCCCGTCGCCGATCGAGTCGACCGAGCCGCCGGTGCCGTTGGGGCCGAGCCCGCCGCCGCTCATCCCGACCGAGCAGCCGGTAGTCCCGCCCATGGTCGGCGCCGCTCCGGGCGGCGTGCTCGGCGCGATCCGCAGCGGGGTCAACAGCCTCGCCGGCGGCCCGAGCCTCGGCGGCGCGGATGACGTCGTGCCCCAGCGGCCCACGGAGATCCCGACACCGCGTGCCGCGGCGGCGAAACCTACGACCGGCAGCTCGTTCCTCGACTGGCTTCGTGGCATGATCGATCGGCCGAGCGGCCTCGATAGCCGAGGAGGTGCGTGATGCCCGGCGGTGATTACGGTCTGAACTTCGACGGCATCGATCTGCGGAAGTACCTGCCGAGTGGGCAGGCCGGCGCCTTCATGAACGGGCCGCCGACGCCGACGCTCAACCCCGACGGCACGCTCACGATCCCCTACGATCGGCCGGGCGCGACCGACCGGGCCGTCGTCGGCGATGTCAAGCCGCAGCTGACCGGGCCGGGCCTGCAGCCCGAGGTGCTCGGCGTGCCGCCGGGCAGCGGCTTCAAATGGCCGCTGACGCCCGAGAACAGCCCCGAGACGACGGTGGGCAACCCCCAGGCTCAACAGGCCGCGAGCGCCGCCAAGGCCAAGGAGGACAGCTTCGTGGCGCGCTGGAAGAAGCTCGCCAACGACAAGAACTTCATGGGCGCGCTCGCCCTCATGGGCCAGGGCCTGCAGAACGGTAAATCGCCGGATGCCGGGCCGGTGCCGAAGCCTCAGATCCCGCCGTTCGGCGCGACCCAGCATCTCAACCCCGGCAAGGATCTGTCGGGAGCAGCCTCGCAAGCCATGTCGAAGGCGGCAGGTTACACGACGGGTTTGACAGGGCCTGGGGCGCTGCTCAGGCAAGGCCCGGTCGGGGGCGAGGCTGACCGCTATGATATCCTGAGAAGGCGCACGCAGCAGGATGCGCTGAAAGGTCTGTTGGGCTGATGGGTCTCCTCGACGACTACGACTTCGCGCTCGGCAAGCCGCGCCGGATCATGCCGCCAGGGACGAACTCGCCGTCCGGGCCATACATGTCGCAGCTTGTGCAGGACAAGGCGATCGATCTGGCGCGTACCGGCGGTACCCCGAGCTTCGGCACCGGTAGCCCCGGCTTCCCACCGACCCAGATGGACTGGAAGCCGGCCGTGCCGGCGCCTGACAGCTCTGCCGGCAAGCTCCAGGACCGGCTCGACAGCAGTGGCAGTAGCCCCGCTTTCGATATGTCGGAAACCTTTTCCCCCAAGCCCCTCGGGCCGCCGCAGAGCTTCAAGCCGGGCATGCCCGACACCAAGGTCGCGGGCTTCAAGCCGCCCTTCGACACTTCCCGCTTCGACCCAGTCATGGCATCAACTGTGTCGCCGCCAACTCCAGTGGCGGCGGCGCCGGCACCGCCCGTCATGCCCCCCAGCCCTAAGGTGGGGTCGGCGCCTCCTCCCGCTTCGCCCAGCGCCGGGCTCCTTGCCCCGACACCGCCTGCGGCTTCGAAGCCAACCGGTGTCCCCACGACCGCGCCGCCGCCGAGCCTCACCGCAGACGTTCCGTTACCTCCGGAGCGTCCGCAGGGGCTCGGCGATGGTGGCGGCTCACCGCTCGCAAGCAATCCAGTATCCGCGATCAACAACATCACGCCGCCGCCGGTGATCCCGGCATCGACCATCGGCAGCCCGATCGGTGATTTCCAAAAGGGTGGGGAGTTCCAAGACGTCGCGCCGAGCGGCGGCCAGGATCTCGGCGGCGGCCTCGGCGGCGACATGGGCAACGGCTCCGACGACCTCGCCTTCGGTGGTGGTGGTGACAGCGGTGGCGGGGATGCCGGTGGTGGCGAGAGCGGTGGTGGCGGCGATGGCGGTGGGGGCGGCGGGCTCGGCGGGCTCGGGGGCATCCTCGGCGCTATCGGCAAGATGGCCGGCGGTGGCGGTGGCGGCCCCAAGGCGCAGGCCCCACCAGTCCCTGTCGCTAAGGCTCCACAGCTCGCCCCGATGCAGGGTGACCCAGGCATGGCGAAGCGCGCGGCGGGTGCCCAACAGATCGTGAGCGGGCTCCTCGCCGACCCGAGCCTGATCGATCCCCGCAAGAAGCAAGCCGGAATGTTGGCGTGACCCTCGACCCTATGACCCGCACTGACCTCTGGGCTGTGACTTTCCTCGGCGCTGCAGCGCTCCTCTGCTTCGCCATCGCTTGGGTGATGCTCTGATGGACCCTCGCATCCAACGGATCCAGAACGACAACGCCGGGCAGAAGAACACTCTGCACAATTACGACCGGCTGATGATGGACTTCAGCCCGCGCGTCGGCGGGATGAACAATTGGGGCCGCAAGAGCGACCCCTACGGTACCGAGCTGCCGGCGTATCTGCCCAAGCCACCCGGCAACGACACCAAGCCCGGCCCGAGCAACGTGCTGCCGTTCAACCGGACGAGCACGGATGAGCCGACAGCCGGCCTCCTCGCCGGCGGCGTGCCGCTGCCGCCGCGCCGCCCGCCGGGCATGGGCATGAATGAAGCCGATCTGCCCAGTAGATACCCCGGTCCGCCTACGACGCCGAGCCAGCCGTCACCCGATGCGGCGGAACAGTTCTTTAAGCGTATGCTGCAGCGCTATCCTTTCGGGCAGGGGGCGGCCGAAGATGAGCCTCAGCCGGCGCCCCCAGGTCAGTCAACTATTCAGGGGCTCAACCGCGCGCTCGGCGGGCCGGCCGTGGAGAGCAGCGAGGATGTATCGGACATGCCGAAGCAGCCGATGCCGCCCGAGTATGAGCCACAACGGCCGATCCCGCTCGGAGAGATCCAGCGGCGCTGGGGCGTGCCCCGCCTGGAGGATCTATGAGCAGCGGTGAAGCCAAGGATCTACGCGACCTCGCCTCGAAAATCGAGGCGGTGGTACGTGAGCACCGGATCAACAACGTGGCCTGGGAGCAGACCCGCGCGCTCTGCGATTACCTGACGCTCAGAGCCAAGGTCATGGAGATGGGCGACGAGCTGCGTCGGCGCGATCGTGAGGTCGAGGAGACACGCTAATGGCTATCGGCGACGACCTCCAGATCCTGCTCGGCATGGTCCCGATCCGTGACCGCGCCGGGATCGCGCGTGGCACCATGGCGGACGCCGCCTCGGCCGCGGCCAGCAAGGACGGTGCGATGGATGGCGCCCGCCCGCCGGCCTTCGCCCTGCCGCCGGGCATGATCACCGGCTCGGGCCAGGGCGACGTCCAGCTGCCCGAGAACGTCCCGACCTCCTATGCCAGCGGCAAGGGCGGGGCGATCCCGCCGAGCTTCTCACCCCAGGCCGCCGTCGCCGCCTCGACGCCGGTGCCGTCGGAGCGTGTCGTCGCCTCGGGCCCGGCCTCGGCGCCGCCCCCGGAGGTGCGCCGCAACTCCGATCTGATCCTCGCCGCCATGGAGGCTCAGCAGCGCAAAGCGAAGATGCAACAGATCTTCCAGTCGATCGGCATGATCGTCGGCGGCCTGCGTGGCGAGCATGTCGGTGGCGGTGGCGCGGCGGCCGGCGGCCCCGACATGGGTTCGCTCGCGAGCGTGCTCGAGATGCGCTCGAAGGAGGACGCCCAGGAGCGCGCCGTCGCCGACTACATGCTGACCCACCCACATACCTCGAAGGAGCACGCCACGACACTCTACGAGCAGGGTGAAATGAAAGGCCGGAACTCGCGCGAGGGCCTGAAGGAGGAGATGGACCTCAAGAATACGGCCGGCATCAAGGAGCGCCTGCTCGCGAACCTCGATCATTATGCCCCGCTCGCCGGGATGGATAAGGACGCGGCGCGCGAAGAGATCACTCACAATCCGGCCGGCTTCCTCGCGAAGGTCGACCCGCAGCATCTGACGACACTGCAACAGGGCCAGATCGCCAACACCAAGGCGCAAAGCGGGATCGATGCCTGGAACGCGGCCAAGGCCGACAAGGAAGGCTTCCTAGCGCGCAATCCCGGCATCACGCGCGCCGAGCTGGAGACGGCGCTGCCGTCCGAGCCGGCCTTCACCAAGCTCCTCGAGGGCCGCGCCGGTGCGGCCGGCACGCTCGACGAGGTAGGCAAGGCTGACCTCGCTCGGATCGAGGAAGCGCGTAAGCCGGTCCAGGCCGCGGCGCTTCTCAACGCCAGCCAGATCAAGGTGCTGCAGGAGCTGTGGAGCGCGCAGCTCAAGACCGGCAGCTCGATGGCCGAGAAGCTCCACGAGGTCGCCAAGACCTGGGCACACATGACCGGGCAGCCGATCTCGAACGCCCGGCAGATCACCGAGCTGTTCCAGAAGGAGCAGCTCGCTGCGGCGATCCCCCAGGCGAAGCAGCTCGGTTCCCAACCCTCGAACCTCGACTTGAAGAAGTCCGAGGAGGTGCAGGGCGGCTGGGCGACCCCGGCCAAGACCATCAAGGCCATCCTCTGGCTGAAGGAGCGTGCGAATAACGCTGCGATCGAGGCCCATAATGCCGAGGTCGACAGGATCGCGGCGGCGAACCCTGCGATGCGCGGCGCCCCGACGCTCAGGGTCGACTACGCGGCACCGAACCGCTTCATGCGTGAGGTCGTCGCCGAGCGCTGGGGTGACGACTATTTCGACAACCTCGTCGCGGCTGGCAAGCAAAACAGCCCCACGATCCGGCAGAGCTTCGAGCGCGATGCCGAGAAGGGTGTCGGGCCGGGCGTGTGGGATCACATGGTCAAGGAAGCCGAGGCTCGCAAAGCTGCGGAGACTAAGAAATGACCGACGAGGAATTCATCAAATCGCAGAGCGCCAAGGCCGACAAGGTAGCGACCGCAGGCAAGGACGAGAACGCCGGTGTCCTGCCGGCGCTCAACGCACTCTTCACCAAGGCTGCCTCGACCGCGACCGGCGGCGCCACCGACTACCTCGACATGCTGGTCCGGCGCCAGAAGGGTGAGAACATCGGCTCGGTCGACGACGTCCGCAAAGGCTACGACAAGCTCTATGAGGCCCACCCCGGCATGGCCACGACCGGCGCGCTTGGCGGCTCGGCCCTGCAATGGATCCCGGCTGCCAGAGCCGTCAGCGCAGTCGCCAAGCTCCCGGCCCTTGGTAGTGCCGGTCGGGCTGTAGCGACCGCCATGGAGGCCCCTGGCATCGTCGGCGGCCTCAAGTCCGGCGCCATCACAGGCGGCGCACTCGGTGTCGCGAGCGAGGCCGGCCGGCAGGCTGACCGCCTCGGCTCGCCCGAGAGCGCGGCCCAGGACTTCAGCCCGATCGGCTCGCTCGGGCGCATCGCTGTCGACACCGGGCTCGGCGCGGCCGGCGGTGGGGTCGGCGGCGCGATCGGCAACATGACCAAGGCCGGCCAGATCGGGAAGCTGGCCGACCGTCCGATCGGCGAGCAGACGCTGCAGCACCTCGACAGGGCAGTGCGCCGTGACGCGCCGAGGGTGGGCCTCGGCGACACGATCGAGAAGGGCAAGCTCTCGGCCTCCGAGGCCATGCGGGCCGTGGCGGACCCGGCCGCTAAGGCCGAGCTAGGACCAATCGCCTCGCAGCTCGAGGGCCTCACGCAGCGTGCCAGCAAAGGTATGACCGACGGCGTGCTGCCCCAGGAACTCACCCAGGCCGAAGGCCGCTTGACCACGGCCGGCCCGAGGAGCTTCGACAGTCAGTCCGGCGCCGCCAAACGGGATCTCCGTAACGCCACGACCGCGGTCGACTTGAAGAACCCGCAGCTGCTCAGCCCAACGGCCGAGGCCATCGTCAACAACTCGCCCTCACTGATGGCGGCACGGGACGCCGCTGTCACGGCTGCGCGCAACAGCTCGCGCGCCGGCGGCATGACGCTCGCCGAGGCTGCCAAGGCCAATCCTGAGCAAGCCATCGGGCTCCTGCGGAAGGTGCTGGACAACAGCGTTAACGTGCGCGACCAGAACACCGCACGCCGGGCACTGATCGATACAACAAGTAGGCTCTCGAGCGGCAAGAACGCCGGCGCGCCGACCCCCGGCGGCGGGGACTTCAAGAACTACTTCGACGCCATTAATAGCATGGAGCCCTACACCCGCTTCGCCGGCGCGCTCGGGCGCCAGCACGCCACGCCGCCGATCGAGCCGACCTCGGGCAGTCTCGTGGGCAGCCTCAAGGGCGGCATCCCCACGCTCCTCAAGGATCTCGTGCTGACCGGCCGCAACGCCCTGGAAGGCGGCGCGATGACCCGCGCCGGCGTCGGGAACGTCGTCGACGACGTCATGCGGACCTCGCGTCAGGTCGGGCGCCGCTCGACCGCACAGAACGTCACCGACCCGACGCTCAACACGCTCCTGCATTTCATCCAGAAGAACGCACTCGCCGACTAGCCATAGCGCAGCTCGGCGACGAACATCACGACCCCGGCGATCCAGAGCAGGCCCCACCAGAACTTCGCCGGGATCAGCGGCCCCGGCGGGAGCGCCTCGCCGATGGCGTTGACCCCTTCGGCCGCCCCCTCGAGCAGACGCACGGTGCCGCCCAGGAAGAAGCAGCCGAGCATGATCGCGAAGGGCGCCAGGACGAGTATGAGAAGGATGTTCATCACGCCACCACGTTGAACGTAGGTTTCGAGAGCTGATGCTCCATGCGTCGACGCATCTCCTTGGGCTCGATCACCGCCATCTCGATCGCCGTGATCGCCTCACTGACGCGCCCGATGTTGGTCTCGAAGGCGATACAGAGATGCTGCTGCTCGACCCCGCAGATGAGGTGCAGGTAGGCGCACTTGATGCGTTCGCGCTCGGTCAGCTCTTGCTTGTGAGACATCCTGCCAACTCCTGTATGAGGGCTGCGTGCTCTTCGTCACTGCCGTAGAACAAGACAGTGGGCTCGACTTTGTCCGCGCTGTCGCCTTCGTCGCCGGTCATGTAGAAGAGCTTCCGGTCGTTGGCGTCGAGGATGAGATACTCCCCTGGCCCGGTGTGGGCGATCTGCCACGGCTTTGCGAACATCACGCTGCCTCCTTCTGGAAGTTGACCTCAGGGAAGACGGCCTTGAACATGTTCTCCTTGCGGGCGAGCGCGCGGGTGATGCGCTCGTCGATGTCGGAGCCTGACAGGTCGACATAGAGGCAGCTCTCGGCCACAGTGCCCATGCGATGAATGCGATCTTCGATCTGCGAGCGTGTATCCAACGAGTACGTGTTTTCGAAGAACAGCATGGTGCCGCAGGGATCTTCGGGTGTGCCGACGAGAGTATGGCCGTATTTGCCGGCGTCGGCCTGCAGGAGCATCAGTGGACACTGCTGTTTCTCGAACTTGAGCTTCTCGATATCGATGGCGAGGGTTGTCATCCCACCATGGATCCAGGCGACCCAGGCATGTTCCTGAAATAGCGCCTTGTAGAGAAGGTCGCCGACGGCGCGGTGCCGATAGACGATGACGGCCTTGCCTGACACCTCCTCCTCGAGGATCTCGTTCAGCAGCAGGAGGCGCGAGTTGTGCTCGGGCTCGACCAGCCACTCGACCTCGCCCTGTTCCTTGATGATGAACCCGCACTGGATCTGCGCTAATTTCTCATACTTCGAGATCGCGATCTGGACGGAGACCACCTCGCTCTTGAGGTAGGTGAGGAAGTCCTCCTCCATCTCGTCGTAGTGGCGCTTGAGCGCGCCCTCGAGGCTATAGCGCCGCACCGAATACATCTTCGGCGGCAGGCCTTTGAGCCAGTCCTTCTTCTTCGCCTGGAACGCCACCTTCGCGATCCGCCCCTGCAGATCGTCCTCGTTGATGACGCCGACAACCTGCTTGTTCATCCAGCCGCCGAGGCGGCAGTAGCGATGCTGGAAGCCGTAGTACGACATGCTCATCTCGCCGATCGCAGCGACCTGGGCCCAGAGGTCGTGCGGCCCCTGCGTGATCGGCTTGCCCGAGAGCACGCGCACGAAACTGAACATCCGCACGATGCCGCCGCGCAGCTCCTTCTTGTAGACCTTGCCGATGATCGACTGGGTCTGTTTGCTGTTACGGTTTTTGAGCTTGATGCTCTCGTCGATCGCGAGGTAGCAAGGCGTATGCCCCCACTGGACGAACTTGAGGATCGCCTCGAGGCCGCTCGCTGTCCGCACGGCCTCATAGTTGATGATCATCACGTCGATGTTTTTCGAGAACTCGAACTTCTTGCCGCTCTCGAAGACCATGGACGTGAGCTTGGTCCGGTGCTTCATAATCTCCGAGGACCAGCCGCCCTTGAACGAGTTCGGGCAGATCACGACGAGGCGCTCGACCACGCCCGACATGCGGAGCGCCTTGAACTCGGTCAGGACGGTCAGCGACTTGCCTAGGCCCATCTCCATGTAGAAGGCGAAGCCCCGGCGCCCGTTCGCCTTCGCGATGGCCTCGAGCTGGACCGGCGCGAGCGTGGTCAATGGATGGATCCCCTTGGCATCTGAACAAGGGCGTCCTTGTGCAGGATGTAGCCGATGTCATCCTCGACCGTTGCAGCAAGCGCGGCGACAAGGCTGTTGTGCTGCTCCTCCGGATGCATCAGGAGCCACTGCGCGATCAGCTGGGACAGCACGCACATCATCACGAAGGAATGCTTGCCGTCGAACATCGGCTCGATCTGCTCCAGGAGCAGCCCACTGTCGCGATAGTGCTCTTCGAGTTCCGGGGTCAGCTTGGTCATGGCGTTGCTCCTTTGGGAAGGACGACGGTCCGATCGTGCATGACGATGCCGAGCTTCGGATCGCCGCGCCAGTGCTGCGGCACCCAGGTGACGTGGGGCTCGTTGCGGCCTTGCAGGTACGTGCGCCAGTGGCCGACGACCTGATGCAGCCGGCGCGGGCCGGATGGGCCTGTGTGCTCGCCGGTGACGACGATGCGCCTGGGGGCGCCGATGTTCAGCGTCACCTTCTTGTACTCGACCAACGGCACCTTGCCCCGGCGAACCCGCGCTTTCTGTAGTTGCGAGGACCATTTCTGATGGACAACCTCGGTCGCGCGCGGTGTCGTGATCAGGAAGAGCAGCGCCATGAGATCCTCGAGTAAGAGCTTGCTCATTTCTGTCCGCATTACGTCCGCCGTTTCGGGGTTATGCTCTTGATAGGGCACAAAATAATGGACGTGCTCCCGACCCCCCAACGGTTCTGTCGTGCAAATAACCATAACAAGTCGGGGCCGTTGGTTAGGGTGTGTCGCGAAATATACGGCGATTAAGGTATGGAAATCTTGCTGCCATAAGAGCTTACCAGCCGCGCTCCATATCGGCGTTGTATCGATGAAGAGACCGATTTGCGGCTCACTATCGACTTGCCCCTTAACCAGTTTCCATTCGATCCACGCCGTGTCGACCGGTAGACGTGCCTTTTGGAAAATTACCGGGAAGCTTAGTTGCCCGCTCTCGATTGCATCCCGCAGACGGTCAGCCGGGTCGGAGTCAGTGAAGATATAACGCTCTGCAATATGCGGATGATTTTGTTTGTCTTTATAAACTTTGGTTATATCCGTCGATAGATGCCTTATCACATAGGCGGACATGGTCGCACTCATATCCGCATCAGTAGGAGTAGTTTGAATACGGCCTTCCAGAAGCTTTTGCGCGATCGTCGTCATGCCCAGATCCTCTCGACAGCAGCCTCGAAAATGTCGGTGAGCCGGCGCTCCTTCGTTGGCCAGGGCGCCATGTAGTGTTCGTCCCAGCGCCCGCCGGGCAGGCCGAAGCCCATCGCGCCGTTCTTCAGGCCGACGACGATCGCGCGACAGGTAGGATTGCCAACCTCGTTGACGATTTTGATCTGATGCCGCTGCGCGACCGAAGCCGGTAGCGCGGCGATGTCCTTGAGGAGCTTCGCCTCCGCGTAGATCGCGAAGTTCTGGGTCACGATCAGCATGTCGAGCGAGCCGACGGCGTACTTGTCCTCGATCCGGCGCGCAAAGCTCCCCTCGCGGAGGAGCTGTTGCACCATGGCGCGCTTCCAATCGGCCTCGCTGCTCATGCCGCCTCCTTCATCTCGAAATCGGGCCAGCTCGCCTCGGCCCAGTTGCGACCGGCCGAGATCTCGACCGGCATCGGTGTCGACAAAAACAGCGGGTCGCCGGGGTTCTCGAGGATCTCGCGCAGCTCGGTGATCCCCATGCCGCCCTCGGCCTGCCAGATCACCGCGTCATGGATCGTCATCAGGATGTCGATGATGCCCGCGCCGTTGGCCTCGACCCATTGACAGGCGTCGAGGAGGCGGACCTTCATGTGGTCACCGGCGGACCCTTGGATGATCCGGGAGACAGCGACATGGGTGGAAAGCTCCTGCGGGAAATGTTGCCGCCGACCCAGGATGGTACGCACATAGCCGCGCTGCGCTGCGACGTTTGCGGCGTCATTTTTGAACTGAGCTATCTCGGGAAAGGCTCTGAAGAAGTCATTGTAGAGCCGCTTCGCCTCAACTTCGCTTACGTTCAGCCGGGTGGCGAGTGTCTTTGGTGTCATCCCGTTGAAGATCGAAAGGCCGAGCGTCTTCGCGAATTGCCGGTCGATGCCCATCAGGGTGGAGGCTAGGGAATGGATGTCGATCGCGGGCTGCGAATTGTACCCCTCGAGCAGGCGCGCACATTTGGCGAAGTGAGCGTAGAGGCGCGGCTCCTGCTGACTGAAATCAGCCTCATAAAGGGCCATGCCCCGATCGGGGACGATGACGGGCCGGACAATCTGCGCCAAGCGCTTGTTGCGTTTCGGAAAGGCTTGGAGGTTTGGGCCTACACAGCTGAACCGACCGAATTTTACTCCATACTCCCCATCCGACATCTGCTTAAGCTCGGGGTGGATGCGCTCCTTGCCGAGCATGGGCGCCAAGAAGGTGGATTTAGTTTTGAGGAGTTGTCGGAGGTTTAGTACCTGCCGGCCAGGATCGCTCGCCTCTAAGGTCTTCGACGTGTAGGATGGTTTGAGCTTCTTGGTCAGATGAGGCGAGGCCGCATCATGCTCGCTCATCCACTCGTGCAGCTCGACAATACGGCCAGGGTTGAAGCCCTGCGGGAAGCCCTGCAGCGCCTGTTCTATCTGTCCGTCAAGGACGGCTATCGCCCGCTCGGCATAGGCTTGGTCGACACGGATCCCCTTGACCCGCATCCGGGCAAGGTACGGGATCAATTCGCATTCAAGCCGGTGTACGCGCTCCAGCGTATGTCCTTGCGGGTCTGGCCGGGTGATCTCCTCCTGCTGCACCGCCCACAGCCGGTAAGTGCCCAGCACGTCCCCCGTGGCGTAGTCCCAAGCCAACCGACCGTCGCCGGGGAGCCGCCAAAAGTTCCGCATCTGGACGCTGCGAGTGCGCGCCCCACCGAACTGTTCACCCAACGTGTGGATCAGAGCTTCGTCGTCCTTGCCGCCGAGCCCCCGCCGTTCCAAGCAGCTACCGAGGTCATAGGCGCGGTGGTATTCGTAGATGAGTACTTCACTGATTTGCGCGTCTTCCAATGGCGCACGTGGCC
>Ga0070678_100000076_pt1 | contig 37213 bp, 35 predicted proteins | sample KBSM73metaG_FD_65647 | JGI IMG/M metagenome (GOLD analysis project Ga0070678, IMG submission 65647) | Miscanthus rhizosphere microbial communities from Kellogg Biological Station, Michigan, USA - KBS M7-3 metaG | ecosystem: Host-associated > Plants > Roots > Rhizosphere > Soil ...
TCTTCCTTCTTCTTGGCAAAAGCGGGCGGCGCAAAGGCCAGCCCGGTCGCGCCGGCGACCATCGCCGCGGCGAAGGCGGCCGTCGAAATGCTCTTCATCAATCTCTCCTCATGGGCGGGGGAACCCTTCCCGACCGCTCTAATCAGCGGGCGCCGGGGGTTCAAGGCGCCTGGCGGAGCAAATCGCCGAAACCGGCTGAATGCGGATTGAATGGAGAATTGCGCCCGCGTCCCCGCTCGGGCAGGAGTTGGGCATCGGATTGCGCCCTCGCGAGCCCAGCTGCGCCCTCACGCGCGTACGCGCGCGCGTGACATCGGTTGCATGACCGGCTAGGGTCGTCACCGAACAGCAACATCACCTGAAAGACCCCAAAACTTGACCGACGAGACCGTCCTCGCCGACCCCTCGGACATTACCCCCATCTCCATCGTCGATGAGATGAAGTCGTCGTATCTCGATTATGCGATGAGCGTCATCGTCGCCCGTGCGCTGCCCGATGTGCGCGACGGGCTGAAGCCGGTGCACCGCCGGATTCTGTTCTCGGCCCAGGAAAGCGGATTCTTCTACAACCGGCCCTATCGCAAATCGGCCCGCATCGTCGGCGATGTGATCGGTAAATACCACCCGCACGGCGATACCTCGATCTACGAGGCGTTGGCGCGCATGACCCAGGATTGGGCGATGCGGCTGCCGCTGATCGACGGCCAGGGAAATTTCGGATCGATGGATCCCGATCCCGCGGCCGCGATGCGCTACACCGAAGCGCGTCTCGCCAAGTCGGCGAGCTTCCTGATGGAAGATCTCGACAAGGATACGGTCGACTTCGTTCCCAATTACGACGGGTCGGAAAGCGAACCGTCGGTCCTGCCGGCGCGCTTCCCAAATCTGCTGGTCAATGGCGCCGGCGGCATCGCGGTCGGCATGGCGACCAATATCCCGCCGCACAATCTTGGCGAAGTGATCGATGCGTGCTTCGCGTACATGGACCGCGCGGAAAGTGGCGGGGCGCCGATCACGACCGAAGAATTGATGGAATATGTGCCGGGTCCGGATTTCCCGACCGGCGCGATCATCCTCGGTCGCTCCGGCGCGCGATCGGCGTACGAGACCGGGCGCGGTTCGATCATCCTGCGCTCGCGTCATGAGCTTGAAGAGGGGCGCGGCGATCGCCGCTCGATCGTCCTCACCGAAATCCCCTATCAGCAAGGCAAGAACGCGCTCGTCGAAAAGATCGCCGAGGCCGCGAAGGACAAACGGATCGAAGGCGTCAGCGACATTCGCGACGAATCGAACCGCGAGGGCGTGCGGATCGTCATCGACCTGAAGCGCGACGCGACTCCCGAGGTCGTGCTCAACCAATTGTGGCGCCACACGCCGGCGCAAGGGTCGTTCCCGGCCAACATGCTGGCGATCCGCGGCGGCCGACCCGATCTGCTCAATCTCAAGGATTTCATCCAGGCGTTCATCCAGTTCCGCGAACAGGTCATCACGCGGCGCACCAAGTTCGAGCTCGCCAAGGCGCGCGACCGGGCGCATCTGTTGCTCGGCCTGGTCATCGCGGTCACCAATCTCGACGAAGTCGTCCGCATCATTCGCGGGTCGTCGAGCCCGACCGAGGCACGTCATGCGCTGCTGATGCGCGAATGGCCGATCGCCGAAATCGCCGGCTATATCCGGCTGGTCGAGGCGACCGATGTCGAGGTCACCGGTGATAGCTATCGCCTGTCGGATCTTCAGGTCCGCGCGATCCTCGATCTGCGCCTCCACCGCCTGACCGCGCTCGGCCGCGACGAGATTGGCGACGAGCTCAAGGAACTCGCCGCCTCGATCGCCGAACTGCTCGAAATCCTGGCCAATCGCGCTCGCCTTTACGAGGTGATGCGCGAGGAACTGGCCGCGGTGCGCGCCGAATTCGCCACGCCGCGCCGGACCGAGATCGCCGGTGCCGCCGACGGCATCGAGGATGAGGATCTGATCGAGCGCGAGGACATGGTCGTGACCGTGACCATGCAGGGCTATATCAAGCGCACGCCGCTCGACACGTTCCGCGCCCAGGCCCGCGGCGGCAAAGGCCGCGCCGGGATGGCGACCAAGGACGAGGATGCCGTCACCGAGCTATTCGTCACCTCGACCCACACGCCGGTGCTGTTCTTCTCGACGCTCGGCCGGGTCTATCGGATGAAGGTGTGGCGTTTGCCCGAAGGCGGCGCCAACACGCGCGGACGGCCGATGATCAACCTGCTGCCGCTGGCGGAGGGCGAGACGATTTCGACCGTGCTGCCGTTGCCAGAGGACGAGAATGAGTGGGGCAAGCTCCACGTCATGTTCGCGACCGCCAAGGGCTCGGTGCGCCGAAATTCGATGGATGCGTTCACCAACGTGCCGTCGAACGGCAAGATCGCGATGAAGTTCGAAGGCGAGGACGAAGACGACCGGCTGATCGGCGTCGCCTTGCTCGACGAGAGCGACGACGTGCTGCTCGCCACGCGCCAGGGCAAGGCCATCCGCTTCGCCGGCGACGATGTCCGCGAATTCCAGAGCCGCGCGTCGACTGGCGTGCGCGGGATGCGGCTGGCCGATGGCGACGAAGTGATCTCGCTGTCGATCCTCCACCGCGTCGGCGTCCGCGACCAGGAGGAGCGCGAGGATTATCTCCGCCACGCCACCTGGAAGGGTGAGGACACCGAAGGCACCCGCAAGCCGCGCGAGATGGATGACGAGCGCTTCGCCTATCTCAGCGAGCGCGAACAATTCATCCTGACGGTCTGCGCCAATGGCTATGGCAAGCTGTCCTCGGCCTATGAATATCGCCGGACCGGTCGCGGTGGTCAGGGCATCACCAATATCGACAATATCGCGCGCAACGGCCTCGTCGTCGCCAGCTTCGCGGCGACCAAGGCCGACCAGCTGATGCTGGTGACCGACCAGGCCAAGCTGATCCGCATGGGGCTCGACAGCCTGCGCGTGATCGGCCGCGGTTCTGCCGGCGTGCGCCTGTTCAACGTTGCCGATAACGAGCATGTCGTCTCCGCCGCGAAGATCGGCGAAAGCGACGAGGAAGAGGACGGCGCCGAGCAGCCAATCGACGGCGGCGAAGCGGCAACCGGAGAGGCCGGCGTCACCGAGACCGGAACCGGCGAAGCAGAGGGTGGCGAGGCCGAGGCGTGATCGCGCGGCCGGACACCGCCTATAAGGTCCTGACCGCCGATCAGATGCGCGCCCTCGAAGCCGATCGCTTCGAGGGCGCGCCGATCGACCTCGCTGACGGCTATATCCACCTCTCGACCAGCGATCAGCTGACCGAAACCGTCGACAAGCATTTCGCAGGTCAGTCGGGTCTGTGGGTCGCTGCCATCGACCTCGCCGCACTGGGCAACACCGTCCGATGGGAGGAATCGCGCGGCGGTGCGCTCTTTCCCCACATTTACGGTGCGATGCCGCTCGACACGGTAATCGCTTATGGCGAGCTCGACCGCGACGACGACGGGACGGTCAAGCTGCCCGTCGCGGGCTGATCCGCCGCTCAGCTACCGTCGAACACGTCGATCATCGCCTGCTGCCAGGAATGGTCGGCAAAGAGCATCTGACGGCTGGGCATGGCCATTCCCCCTTCGATCATGGATCGTGATTGCGGCTGACTATCATGCGGGTCCACGCGTAGGCGCACAGTATCGCACCCGTTTTGGTCGGGTCAGGGGAGCAGGTCGACCACCTCGAACCCGGCGCCTTCCTCGCGCAACAACATCGTCCTGTGGCAATGTTTCGGGTCGTGCTCGAAGCAGAGCAGCGCCGATGGCTTTTCGGCGGCAAGGTCGCGGAGTTGCGCCGCCTGGGCCTGCGCCTCGGGCAAATGAAGCTGCCCGGCATAGACGCGTTCCATCGTCCGCCAGTCGCCCTTCTTCGCCGCGTCCCGCCCCGGCTTGGGCGTGCCGAGCGCCTTCAGGTGGATATAGCCGATCCCACTGTCCTTCAGCGTCGCCGCCAGGATATTCTTCGAGAACCCTGGACGGCGCGACAGCGGCAAGGCGCGGACGTCGATCACTTGCTCGACCCCCGCCTCGCGCAGCGTGGCGAGAAAGGCGTCCATCGTCGCGCCTTCATAACCGATGGTGAAGATCTTCATCGTCTTTCCAACGCAGCAAGGTGGTTACCGCTCCCCAGGCGATCAACGCCTGCCCGATGAAATAAAGCGGCCAGATCAGGAGCACGGGGATCAGCGACCCCGACAGCGGCCCCATCTTGGCGAAGATCAGCAAGTCTGAGGCAACGAACATGACTGCGCCCAGCCCGACGCGATAGCGCGGGAATCGGCTGATCCACGCGCTCGCCGCCATCGCGCCGAGTCCGGTTGCATAGAGCGCGATACCAGGTGCTGCAGCGCGATCGGCGGGGAGCAGGAAAGCGATCAACGGCACGCCGAGGAATAACAGCAGGGATAGGATCATCTGGCTCGGCGAGGGCTTGCTGCGGCGATGGAGCAGATAGAGCATTGTTGCGGTCAGATGACCCGCGAGAAACGCCAGCGCGCCGCCGGTCTGACTGCGCTCGAGCAGCACGTCCCCCAGCGTCCCCAATGCCAACACCCCGGTGATCAGCCAGCCGTCGCGCCCGCGGGCGTTGAGAGCCGCCCAGATCGTCAGCAGACCGACCCCTGCCCCCTTCCACGCAATCCAGGGCAGCGTCGGAATGGTGTGTTGTCCGACGAACCAGAAGCTGACGCCGGCCAGCAAGGCCAACATCAGCAGCCATATCGCGCGGGGTTTCGATGGGGTCGCGGTCATGGCGATGTGATGGCCCCGCGAGTTGATATCGGCAACATGCTTTGTCATCCGGCGCCGGCGCGGCTATCGCCCGGCGCCATGACTCATGACATTCACATCATCGGCGGCGGCCTCGCCGGATCCGAGGCGGCGTGGCAGCTCGCCGAAGCAGGCGTGCGCGTGAAACTCTCGGAAATGCGCGGCAGCGGCGACATGACGCCGGCGCATCAGACCGACAGCCTGGCCGAACTGGTCTGCTCGAACAGCTTCCGTTCGGACGATGCCGAGAACAATGCGGTCGGCCTCCTCCATGCCGAGATGCGCGCTTTGGGCTCGATCATCATGAGCGAAGGCGACCGTCACAAGGTGCCGGCGGGGTCGGCGCTTGCGGTCGATCGCGACGGTTTCTCCGCCGGCGTGACGGCGCGGCTGTCGGCTCATCCCAATATCGCGATCGTCCGTGAACGCGTCGACGCGCTTCCCGACGATGGTCTTGCGATCGTTGCGACCGGCCCCCTCACCGCTCCCGGGCTCGCGACCAGCATCGGCGCGGCGACTGGCAGTGACGCGCTCGCCTTTTTCGACGCGATCGCGCCGATCGTTCATCGCGACAGCATCGACATGGAGACCGCCTGGTTCCAATCGCGCTGGAACAAGGGTGATGGCAAGGACTATATCAACTGCCCGCTCGACAAGGACCAGTATCACGCCTTCGTCCAGGCGCTGGTCGACGGCGAAAAGACCGAATTCCGCGAATGGGAGAAGGATACGCCCTATTTCGAGGGCTGCATGCCGATCGAGGTGATGGCGGAGCGTGGGCCGGAGACGTTGCGTTTCGGACCAATGAAGGGTGTCGGGTTGGACGATCCGCGCACCGGCCGCTGGCCCTATGCCGTGGTTCAGCTGCGCCAGGACAACGCCATCGGCACCTTGTGGAACATCGTCGGGTTCCAGACCAAGCTGAAACACGCCGAACAAGTGCGCCTGTTCCGCACCATTCCAGGCCTCGAAAACGCCGAATTCGCGCGGCTGGGCGGGCTTCATCGCAACACCTTCATCCGTTCGCCCGAACTGCTCGACCCGACGCTGCGGCTGAAAGCGCGGCCCAATATCCGCTTTGCCGGCCAGATCACCGGATGCGAAGGCTATGTCGAGAGCGCGGCGATCGGTCTGCTCGCGGGCCGTTTCGCGGCGGCAGAACTGACTGGCAATGCCGTGGCGCCGCCTCCGATCGAAACGGCGCTTGGCGCGCTGCTCAACCATATCACCGGGGCGGCCGAAGCCGAGACCTACCAGCCGATGAACGTCAATTTCGGCCTGTTCCCGCCGATTACCGGCCGCACCAAAAAGGCGGATCGCAAGAAGATGTATACCGAGCGCGCCCGCACCGCGCTTGCCGGCTGGCTGGCAGCTTAGGAATCCTCCTCGCGATTATCCTCCGCCGGCGCCGGAGCGGGTGAGGTGGGGCGGCAATTGGGCCGCGGCTTGGATTTGCGCTTGACCGCCGTCGTGGCGAACTCGGCAGCGTTCATCGCGCCGGACTTGTCCTTGTCGGCCATCGCGAATTTGGTCTCGGCTTTCACCGCCCATTCGTCGAACGACAGGGTGCCGTTACCGTCGACATCGAGCTTGGCGAAGGCCTTGTGCCGCGCCATCAGATATTCGTCGCGGGTGATCGAGCCGTTGCGATCCTTGTCATAGCGATCGAACCGTTTCTGCTCGCGCGTCGCGGGCAGCGCCTCGGGCACCGCGGGACTAGTCGCCTGTCCTTCAGGCGTCGCGGTTTCGGCCGCGGCCGCCGGCATGGCGGCAAGCGTCGTCGCGGGTGGCGATCGCATCGCCTGCAACGTCATTCCCGCCACTACTAACAAGATACCAGCCGCCGCCCCCGCAAGATATCGCCACATCGCCCGATCCTCCTTTGACCTCACGCTAGCGTGCGCGAAACACGGAGAAAACCGAATCCCACCATCATGGTGCTATCTGCCCGTCAGCCGGAACCGCGCGAGCCGAAGGACGAACATTGGCGGGATCGGTCCGCTCAGCTGTCGATCCGCGATCAACGCCAGCGCGCCCAGCGCCCGCCCATTCCTGCTCCATCTCGACCCGCGGGCGTCGGCGAGCATGGTCGCGGCATGCTCCCGTGCGAAGCTTGCCAGTGCTGGATCGCTGAGATTGGCGGCGAGGTCGGCCAGCGCCCACCCCTCTCCCGCTTCCCCAACCCTATCACCCGGCGCCGCGTCGAGCGCGTTCCCGGCGATCGCGAACAGCGCACGACCGCGCAGCCGCGCGTGATCGTCGATCAACGCAGCGCCGATATCGCTCAGCAACGGCTCCCACGCATCCACCATCCCGCTGAGCGAGTGTCCCGTAATCCCCAGCGGCAGGACCGCGGCGGTCAAAGACTGCAGCACGGGCTCGGCAGGCGAGCCGGACGCATCGAGACCCTGCAGCGCCTCGCGCCACCAGGCGAGCCGCATCTGTCCAACCAACGGTTCGCGGGTCGTCCGCAATATATTGCCGAGCGCGGCGTCGAGCGCGAACAGCGCATCCAGCGCGGCACGCGACCCGACCGGCGCGTAGCTCACCGCAAGAGCAAGCCAGGGATCGGTAACCATCGTCACCGTAACATTAACCATGCCGATTGAGGGCCGGTTAGCCCTTTTAGATGCATGGGGCAGGATCGTAGGACCATATCGGGCAGATCGGGGCAGATGTTCGGACCATTCGGCGCAAAGCGGGGGGACGCGCGCACCTTCCTGGCACGGTTGCGCCGCGATGCGCGCGGCAACACGCTTGCTATGATGGCGATCGCGCTCATCCCCATAACTGCCTTGGCGGGTTCGGGTGTCGACATGGCGCGACTCTACGTCGTCAAGGTTCGGCTGCAACAGGCTTGCGACGCCGGCGTGCTCGCTGGGCGCAAGTTCATGACGGACACGTCGAGCACGACGCTCGACAGCAATGCGGCAACCCAGGCGACGACATTCTTCAACAACAATTTCACGTCGGGCTGGATGAAGACCAATACGGTCACGTTCGTTCCCACCAAGACCAGCGACAGCCAGGTTTCCGGCACCGCGAGCGCCGTCGTCCCGATGACGGTGATGAAGATGTTCGCGGCGCCCGACACCACCGTTCAGGTCTCCTGCACGGCGCGCTACGACGTGGCCGATACCGACGTGCTGTTCGTACTCGACACGACCGGTTCGATGGCCTGTGCGCCAAGCGACAGCGACCCTACCTGCAGCAACTATGTCGGCTCCGCCGGCAATAGTACGTACACCCGGCCGACCGACACGACCTATTCGACTGCCGGCTATTCCGGATCGACAGGTTACGCGGTGCCGGAGAAGAGCGGCTCGCGCATCGAGGCGCTGCGCCAAGCCGTGCTAAGCTTTTATGACACCTTCGCCGCCAATGCCGATCCGTCGACCCACATCCGCTACGGCTTCGTCACCTACACCTCGGCGGTCAACGCCGGCAAGGCGGTAATGTCGCTCGACCCGACTTACGTTCTCGGGGGCAATGGAGCGACCGCGAACTACTATTATCAATCGCGCAAGGTGACGAACGATTACACGATCAGCACCGCGACTGCGAACAACGCCATGAATCAAACGACGTGCGGTAGCCAGACGACCACCCGCACGCCGGCAACGGCGTTGACCTACAATTCGTCAGGCCAGGCGACGCAAGTCAGCTACGCGTGGAATTCGTTCACGGGTAAGTGTGTCGTCACCACCAAAACGCTGGGTCCACAGTGGACCTATGCGCGATATCCGATCGATGTCAGTCAATACGTGGCGGGCAATACCGTCGCTGATCCGACCAAGATTCCCGCTGCAACGACAAAATGGCCTGGCTGCCTTGAGGAACGAATCGATTCGACCTCAGCCGGCCAGACCGTTTTCAATACGGCCAGCCTACCCAAGGATATCGACCCCGATTTCGTGCCTAACAGCGACGCTACGCGCTGGGCACCGCAATGGGGTGACGTTGAATATGGCCGCAACAATTATAGCAGCACCGGCAACGGCACCAGCAACGGTGACGACAACAGCAACGCTCCGAATTACGGCAGCACGTCGATGATCCAATGGGGCTATCTATCCTGCGGAAAGCCGGTTCGACGGCTGACCACTTGGGCACGCACCGACGTGTACAATTACCTCTACGCGACCGATTTCAAACCAATCGGTGGCACATATCACGATACGGGAATGATCTGGGGCCTTAGGCTGATTTCGCCCACAGGTCTGTTCAAGGCGGACACCGCCCCCTGGGGAACCGGTCCGGGCGCATTGCCGCCCAACCGCGTCATCGTCCTGCTGACCGACGGTTTCATGGCGCCGACCACGGACACTTACAGCATGTACGGCGTCGAATATTTCGACAAGCGCGTAACCGGCGGCGATTACAGCAACATCACCGCCTATCACAACGCACGGTTTCTAGCCGCCTGCTCGGCGGCGAAGGCCCGGAACATCGACGTCTGGACGGTGTCGATCCAACCCACCGCATCAAGCCAGATGCAGAGTTGCGCCACGACAACGGCGCAGGCGCTCGCGACGACCAGCGGCACCGGTCTGTCCGCAGCGTTTGCGAACATCGCCCAGCATCTCGCCATGCTCCGGTTGACACACTGATGCGCGCGCGGCTCATCCCAGCCCTACGGGACGATCGGCGCGGCGCCGTGCTCGTCGAGTTCGCAATCCTGGCGCCCGTCATGCTGATCATGCTGATGGGCTTGGGCGACATGCTCTATCAGGTCTACACCCAGTCGATCCTCAACGGCGAGTTGCAGAAGGCGGCGCGCGATTCAGGCATCGAGGGTGGCTCATCCGGTACCGCCACAATCGACGCCAAGGTGCAGGCGATGGTTAAAAAGATCGCGCCCGGCGCGACTTTCACCTCGACGCGAAAAAGCTACGACACCTTTTCGGAAGTTGCTCCCGAGCCATTCACGGATAGCAATGGCAACGGCGTCCGCGATCCCGGCGAATGCTTCACCGACGAAAACGGCAACGGAACCTGGGACCAGGATCCGGGCGCCGCAGGACAGGGCGGCGCCAGCGCTGTGACGGTTTATACCATGACCGCGACATACCCACGCCTGTTCCCGGTCGCGGGCATCCTGGGCTGGCCGACCACGCAGACGGTGAGTGCGACCACATTGCTCAAGAACCAGCCCTACGCGACTCAGACCACGACCGCCAACGTCACGGTGTGCACATGATCCTCGCCCGTCCGCGCGCCGCCGCGCGCCGCCTGTACCGCAGCCTGAAGCGCGATCGCAGCGGCGTCGCGATGATCGAGTTCGCGATTGCGATGCCGCTGGTCCTGGGCGTCGGCTGCTATGGTCTGGAAACGGCCAATCTAGCGCTGATCAACCTGCGCATCAGCCAGATCGCGCTGGCGCTGGCCGACAATGCCTCGCGCGTCGGCACCTACAGCTCGCTTACGTCGCAGCAATTGCGGGAAGTCGACGTCAACGACATCTTCGCCGCCGCCCGCTATCAGGGCAATGGCATTAACCTGACGGCCAATGGCCGCATCATCCTGTCCAGCCTGGAAAACGTCCAGCAAAGCTATGACACCGCGGCTGTCCAACGTATCCATTGGCAACGATGCCTGGGCACCAAGAGCGGCACCGGCTACGATTCGACCTATGGTACGACCACGGCGGCCGCAGGCACCACCGCGACCCTGACCAATGCCGGCACCGCTGCGACAAGCGGCATGGGCGATAGTGGCGCGCAAGTGAATGCGCCAGGCGGGTCGGGCGTGATGTTCGTCGAGGTCAATTATCTGACCAAACCCCTGTTCGGCACATGGTTGACCAGTCCGGCACGCGTCCATTACGTCGCAACGTTCATCGTCCGCGATCGGCGGGACTTCAGTCAGATCTACAACCCATCGCCGACAGCGACGCGGATGACCTGCGACAAATATACGGCCTAAATGCTGTAACCGCCTTTTCGGAAGATGCTGTCATTCTGCTGGAATCAGGTGCTTTTGCAGCCGATAGTGTTGTATAATTAGCACTTGATCGCCGTAGCGCAGCAAGGCAGTCTTCCTGTCATAACAAGGCAAAAAAGGGGGCCTTAATGCGGAAAGTATCTCTGCGCGCATCCAGCGCACTGTGTTCGGTTGCATTCATTGGCATGGTGAGCGCGACACCTACTTGGGCACAGTCTGCGCCGGATAATCAGGCCACGACCGATACAACAACGGCAGATTCCACGAAGTTGCCGGTCGCCGACAAGTCAACGGAAGACGACAAGAGCGACGAGATCATTGTCACCGGCTCCCGCATCAAGCGCAGCGCGTTCAACAGCGCTTCGCCGATCGCCGTGATCGATCCGGATCAAGCGCAAAAGCGCGGCGTGGTCGATACTGCCGAGATGCTAATGTCCAGCCCGATCGCTTCGGGCTCGTCGCAGGTGACCAGCGCAATCTCGTCCAACTTCGTTACCGATGGCGGTCCGGGCGCCTCGACCATCTCTCTGCGCGGCCTCGGCGCCAACCGCACGCTCGTATTGCTCAACGGCCGTCGCGCCGGCCCGGCGGGCACACGCGGCGCGGTGTCGGCGTTCGACCTCAACGTGCTCCCCCAGTCGATCATCTCGTCGGTGCAGATCGAGAAGGACGGTGCATCGTCGATCTATGGATCCGACGCCGTGGCGGGCGTGGTCAACCTGATCACCAAAACAAAGACCAAGGGCCTGGAACTGGGTGCGTTCGGATCGATTCCGCAAGACGATGGTGGCGAGCAGTACCGCCTCAGCGCGGCCTGGGGTAAGGAATGGGGCGGCGCTCACGCCGGACATATCATGCTGGCGGCCGACTACTACAAACAGAGCGAGTTGGCCGCCGGCGACCGCAGCTACCTTACCTGTCCTCAGGACAACGTCACCGACAAGTCGGGCAAGCGAATCGACCTCATCGATCCGCGGACCGGCAAGCCGCGCTGCGCGCAGCTGCCTTGGGGCCAAGTATATCTGTACGACTATAGCAGCGGACACCTCACCACGGGCCGCGGCGGCTATTCGTACCCGGGCGAGAATCTGGGCAATTATCTCCCCAATACACGGCCGAATATTGGCCTCGGCGTACCTGGCAACTTCTATCAGATGGGTTATGATCCCATCTCCGGCGCGCTCGATCATCTCAACAGCCCGATTTACGCCAAGGACACGGTGATCCCCGAGACCAAGCGCTTGACCTTTTATGGCGATGCCTCGATCAAGCTCACCGACAATATCGAGCTCTATGCCGAGGGTCTCTGGAACCGTCGCGACAGCCGCCAGAACGCTTCGCGTCAGTTCTGGAACTACGAGTACACGCCAGACTGGGGTGGTCCCGACAGCGGCTTCACTGGTCCGGGCTTCATCAGTCCCACGCCGATTACCGACCATTTCGATTCGAGCCAGCGCGTGGATTACTGGCGTGTCGTGGGCGGACTGCGTGGCGACTTCGGATCGTTATTGAAGGGTTGGACGTGGGACGGATTCGTCCAGTACAGCAAGTCGGTCGGCACCTATACTCAGGATCAGATCTATAAGGATGCGGTCGATGGGTCGAGCTTCCGCACCGATGGTGGGTGTCAGCCCGGCGAAGTCACCGCGGTGCGTGGCGTACCTTGCCTCGACGTGCGCTGGACCGACCCGGCATTTCTTGCCGGCAATCCCAATGCGGCGGAGCGGGCCTATCTGTTCGGCGTCGATACCGGGCGCACCGACTACAAGCAGCTCAACGTCGAATTCAGCGTAACGGGTCCGATCGTGAAACTGCCGGCGGGCGATCTGGCGGTGGCGGCGGGCGTCGCGTGGCGGCGGGATTCGATCTTCGATCACCCCGGCGACATCGTGTGCGGTCCGGTTGCGAACGATCCCTATGGCTGCGTGAACAACGCCTGGGGTGTGACCTCGTCTGGCGTGACCGCCGGTAAGAACATCACCGAAGAAGCATTCGGCGAAGTCGACATTCCACTGATCTACAACACGCCGTTCATCAAGTCGTTCAGTCTCTCCGGATCTGGCCGCTACACGCAGTTCAAGGCTACCCGTGCCGAAGACGGCGCAACCGCGAGCGACAAGAACAACTGGACCTACAAGATTGGCGCCAATTGGCAGGTCACCGACTTCCTGCGCTTCCGTGGGTCTTACGGAACCAGCTATCGTGCCCCAGCCCTGTTCGAAGAGTTCCTTGCCAATCAATCAGGCTTCGGATCTCGGCGCGCGATCGACCCGTGCATCGGCCTTCAAACCAAGATCAACGCGGGACTTTCACCCACGTCCGTGCTGGTGAAAAACTGCGCCGCGGCCGGGATTACCAATCTCAACTTTACTGGTGGGTCGGCATCCAACGTTGAAGTGCTGACGGGCGGTGGTCTGGGGGTAGTCAAGGCCGAAACCTCGACCGCCAAGACCGCCAGCATCATCCTTACCCCGAGATTCGGGTTCTTGCCGCGGACGAAGATCAACCTTGCGGTCGACTGGTTTAGCATCAAGGTGAAGGGTGAGATCAGCCAACTCGGCGCGGCCAATGTGGTCGGGCTGTGCTACAATTCGAACTTCTACCCGAACGATCCGCTTTGTGGGCAGTTCGATCGCGACCCAACGACTCTCGCGATCACGCAGGTGCGTGATGAGTACATCAATATCAACGAGCAAAAGAATGAGGGCATCGACGTCACCGCGAACATCGCACAGGATCTCGGCTCGTGGGGTAAACTGTCCGCCACCGCTGAAATGACGTGGCAGACGGTCGACTATGTCGCGCTGTTCTCCACCACGCGCCAGTCCAATAACGGCGAGGACGGCGAGCCGATCTGGACCGGCGCGTTCAACCTGTCGTGGGAAAAAGGCACGTTCTCGGTCTATTACGGCCTGAACGTCGTCGGCGGCACGTCGGATGTGGGGGACTATATCCAGGACAATGGTGCGACCTGCCTGACCAGCGCACTGTATCCGAACGGTTATTGCGAGCGACTACGCGCGAAACCGACTTTCTACCACAGCATTTCGCTGACCAAGGAGTTGCCGGGCTTCCAGGTGACGATCGGTGTGTCCAATCTGTTCAACACCAAGCCGCCGCAGGTCTCGACGTTCAACAATGGAGAGATCACCACGATCGGAAACAGCGTCTTCTCGTCGCAATACGACCTGCTCGGTCGTCGCGGGTTCGTCAGCATCAAGACGCACTTCTGATCGCGACGCCGGGCTTCTACAGGGAGGCCCGGCTTGCGGTTACAGGTACGAAACGGCAAACCGGCGGCGGCTTCGTCGCCGGTTTGTTTTTGATTCAGGGAATATCGAATGCCCACCGTCCGAATGAAGAACGACACGCTCAACGAAGAAAACATCCGCTTCGAGCAGCAGCCTTTGCGTCAGACTCTATTCCTCAACAGTGTCCCCAAATGCGGCAGCCACCTGCTGCGCAACATCATCCGTATGTTCGTGCCGGTCGAGCAGCAATATCACGAACAGTTCGTGCAATGGGCCAATCTTGGCGAGCATCTTTCGGCATTTGATCAGAAACGCCCGAAGTTGAGCTGGGGCCACCTTTTCTTCGCCGACGATTCCGCAATGGAGCTTGCGTCTGCGCGCAAGATATTACTCGTGCGCGACCCTTATTCGTGGGTACTTGCGCGCGCGCGCTTCTTCCTCTCCGATGAATTCAGCGGTAATGTCGACCGTTTGAAGAACGGCGAGTTGAAGCTTGAGCAGCTATTGAATCTGATGATCTTCGGGATCTATGAAAAAGCTCCGCCGATGTACGATATCTACACCAACAACGCCGTGGCTTGGCTCGGTACCGACGTGCATCTGGTGAAATACGAGGATCTGATACGCCACCTGAAGACCCTCGACGGTCGTGATGCTGAATATTTCTTCGCGACGCTCCTCGATGCGTGCGGCATTGCCATGCCCGACGACTGGCGCGAGCGCGTGCGGATCGGATCGGATCGCAAGCAGAGCGGGACCGCGCGCGAAAACCTGCGCGGGATCGAGGTCGACTTCCCTGACGACCTGCCCGACATGCAAAAGCGCCTAGTCGATTTCGCCGCGCCAGGCCTTCGCACGATCCTCGGCTATCCCTGATACGAAAAGGGCGGCTCGATCGAGCCGCCCTTCCGATTTCGGATAAACACGCTGATCAATACCGATAATGATCCGGCTTGAACGGGCCCTCGACCGGCACGCCGATATAATCGGCCTGCTTCTGGCTGAGCTTGGTCAGCTTCACGCCCAGCTTTTCGAGGTGCAGTTCGGCGACCTTCTCGTCGAGATGCTTGGGCAGGACGAAGACGTCGTTCTTGTATTCGCCGGCCTTGGTGAACAGCTCGATCTGCGCCAGCGTCTGGTTGGTGAACGATGACGACATCACGAACGACGGGTGGCCGGTCGCGTTGCCCAGGTTGACCAGGCGGCCCTTGGACAGGATGATGATCTGCTTGCCGTCGGGGAACTCGACCAGGTCGACCTGCGGCTTCACTTCGGTCCACTTGTAGTTCGACAGCGCCGAGATCTGGATCTCGCTGTCGAAGTGACCGATGTTGCAGACGATCGCCATGTTCTTCATGCCCTTCATGTGATCGGCGGTGATCACATCGGCATTGCCGGTCGCGGTGCAGAAGATATCGGCGCGGGTCACCGCTTCCTCCATCGTCACCACTTCATAGCCTTCCATCGCGGCCTGCAGAGCGCAGATCGGATCGATTTCGGTGACGAGGACGCGGGCGCCGCCATTGCGTAGCGACGCGGCCGAGCCCTTGCCGACGTCACCGAAGCCGGCGACGCAGGCGACCTTGCCGGCGAGCATCACGTCGGTGCCGCGACGGATCGCGTCGACCAGCGATTCCTTGCAGCCATAGAGGTTGTCGAACTTCGACTTGGTCACGCTGTCGTTGACGTTGATCGCCGGGAACGGCAGTTCGCCCTTCTTGGCGATCGCGTACAGGCGATGGACGCCGGTGGTGGTCTCTTCCGACACGCCCTTGATGTTCTTGACCGTCTCGGTGAGGTAGCCGGGCTTGCGCTTGATGAATTCCTTCACCGCGCGCTGCATCTCGATCTCTTCCTCATTCTCCGGTTCGGCGAACGACTGGCCAGCCTCGAGCTTGGCGCCCCACAGAGCGAACATCGTCGCGTCGCCGCCATCGTCGAGGATCATGTTGCAGGTCTCGTCACCCCAATCGAAGATCGAGCCGACATAGTCCCAATATTCGGCCAGGCTCTCGCCCTTGATCGCGAACACCGGCACGCCCGACGCGGCGATCGCGGCGGCGGCATGGTCCTGGGTCGAATAGATGTTGCAGGTCGCCCAGCGCACCTTCGCGCCCAGCGCGGTCAGCGTCTCGATCAGCACGGCCGTCTGGATCGTCATGTGGAGCGAGCCGGTGATCCGCGCGCCCTTGAGCGGCTGCGATGCGCCGAATTCCTGACGCAGCGCCATCAGGCCGGGCATCTCGGTCTCGGCGATGTTGATCTCCGCACGGCCGAAATCGGCGAGGGAAAGGTCCTTGACGACATAATCGGTCGTACGGTCGAGCACGGTGGCCACGTCAAAAATCTCCGGAAAAGTCGGTTGATGCGCGCTCCTCTACCCAACCGGCGGTGCGATTGCAATCTCGATATAAAGATTTCTTTATATGATGCGCCAAGCGGTTTTCTCCGCGCGGTGGTCAAGGCCGCATCAGCATCGCCGGAGTCAACGAAGATAACGCCATCCGTGCGCCTTCCGCCGAGAGATGGTCGTCATCAATATAGAGCGACGTCCCGCCGATCATCGTCTCGCATCGCCCGGCATGGGCGATCCCGCAAAGGGCCCGGTCGGGGTACACGCGGATCAAGTCGGGATGCTGCCCCAGGCTGTCGAGCAGTGCGATCTCCCGCGTCTGGCGTTGCTTGTATCGGGCGTAGCTCATCGTCGGACCGACAATCGGCAGGCCCAGTCGGTCCAGTTTCACCAGATAGTCCGGGGTGGACCAGCCGGCCTCGGGAATGGGGTAGATCACGATCACCCGCTTGCCCGCGGCCAGTAGCCGAGCGACCGTGGTTCGATAACCGTTGGCCAGCTGCTGCCGCTGTTGCTCACTCGGTGCGGTGATGCGCGGCCCGGATTCGACACCACCCTCGCCATTGTCGAAATAGCTGCCTTCGAGCGCCAGCGGCCAGCGCGCCGCGAGAATGATGGTGTCGATAGCTGGCGTGGCGATCAGCGATTTCACCGTGGCATGCGTGAAACCCACGCACGCTGCATCGCGGTTGGGCATGACCCCCACGCCGTCCGCCGGCGGACAATTCGGCCGGGCCAGGACGATGCCCCTGCGACCGGCGACGGTCATCAACGCGTCGACGCCCGGCATCAACGCCTCGGCGTGGGAATCGCCGAACAGGGCAACAGTCACCGGCCCGGATTTTCCGACATGGCAAGGCGGTCGCGTGCCCGAAGCGTCGTTGCACGCCTCCAGCCGCTCCAGCCCCGCCTGCCGGGCCTCGGCAAGCGCCGCGATGTGCGATGGCAGCCGGCTCGGAAAGCCCGCGCCGATCCAGCCGATCGCGCCGATCATCGCCATCATCAACGCTGCCGCGACCGTCGATGCCAGGACGGCTCGCTGCGTCAAGAACGAGCGCCGCCGGAATGGCCGCTCGACAAGCCACCAGCTCAACGCAGCGAGACCGAGCGACAACAACAGCAGGCCGATCAGCGCGGGCGTTCCGGGCGTATTCAACGAGATCAGGCGCGCGAATGCGAGCACCGGCTGGTGCCAGAGATAAGCGCTGTACGAGATCAATCCGATCGCGACGAGCGGACGCCAGGCCAATATCCAGCCAATCGCCGTGCGCGGCGTCGCGAAGGCGAGCAGCAGGACCGTTCCGGCAACCGGCGGCAGCGCCCATGGCCAGGGAAATCCGCTCGTATCGTCGAGCAGGAAGATTGGCACGACCACCAAAGCCGCGCCGACCAAAGCGAGCAGATCGCCGGCCTTGTCCCGCGCAGCGAACGCATCGCGTCGCGTCGGCCAGAGGCTCAATGCCGCGCCCGCAAGCAATTCCCACGCGCGCATTGGAATCAGGAAGAAATTGGCCGCCGGCGCGATATGCCCGGCCACCGCGCACAGTACGAGCGACGCCAGTAGCCCGACGATGATTGCCGGTCGCAACGCACGCCGCGCGAACCTGAAGAGGAGGTACACGCAGGACGGAAAGAGCAGGTAGAATTGCTCTTCGACGGCGAGACTCCACAAATGGAGCAACGGTATCTGCCCGCTATCGTCGGCGAAATACCCGCCCTCCAGCCGCCAGAAGTAGAAATTGCCCGAGAATAAGGATGAGGCAAAGAGGCTCTTCGAGAACGCGGTCAGCGCGACCGGCGGCATGAACCACCAAGCGAAGGGCAGGCACACGAGCAGGATGAACGTCAAGGCCGGCATGATCCGGCGCGCCCGTCGTTCCCAGAATGTTGCGAGACTGAAGCGCCCCTCAGCGCATTCGCGGGCGACGATACCGGTGATCAGATATCCGCTGATGACGAAGAAGATGTCGACGCCGACATAGCCGCCGGAAAAGAGCGAGAAGCCGGCGTGATAAAGCATGACCGACAGCACCGCGACGGCGCGAAGCCCATCGATTTCCGGCCTGTATGCCCCCGCGGTGTTGGGCCGATCGTCAACGCTCACAGATTTCCCCGGCTAGTCAACGCGGATGCGTTTTCCCAATCTCGCAGGGCCATAGGATAAGTCATTGGCCCGCGCGAGTGGTCCGGATCGCAGCCTTCTTCGCGCGGCGATCGTGAGGTCGTCTGTGTGTCCGAAAAGTCCTGCGCCGCGTCGCGCTTCTCCTCCCGAGCAGCGCAAGTCAGCGCGATAGGAATCTCTTTATATATTCGCCGGAGCGATCGTTCCGTGTGCTGGATCGTCCTGCCGGCCAAGACGATAAGGCAAGGTCGTCCAGGCGATCACGCCACGCGGTTGGTCGATCTCGGCCAGCCCCACGTCAGGCCATTCGTCCGCCGCGGGAAAATGCGCGGTACCGAACAAGCGATCCCACAGAGTCGTGAACGCCCCGAAATTACGGTCGAAATGACGCTCCTCGAGCGAATGGTGGATGCGGTGGAAGCGGTTGTCGCAGAAGAACGCCCTGAACGGCCCGAGATGGACGCTGGTCGGCGAATGAATGAACGAGGAATGCAGGTGCAATAGCACTGCCATCGCGGGCGCCAGATACCCCGTATCGCTGCCGAACAAGCTGGCTGGCAACAGCAGGAGCCCCGCCTGGAAGAACGGCTCGGTGATATGGTGATAGGCGTTGACCGCGTTCATCTCGCGCACCGAATGATGGACCGCATGATAGCGCCAGAACCATCGATGCTGGGCGCGGTGGCACCAATAGAAGAAGAAGTCATAGACCGCCGCGCCGGCGACCGGCGCCAGGATCATGGCGAACGGTCCGGCCCAGCGGAATTCGAGTGGCAGGATGAGGATCGGTTCCCACCCCAGCCAATGCCACGTCGCCCGGAACCCCCCATAGGTCGCCGCCATCACTGGCAGCCAGATCGCCCAAAACAGGATCCCCGGCAGACGGCCGCGCAGCGAATGGCGGTCGCGCGGCAGCAGCAATTCGAGCGCCGTCATCAGCGCGAACGAGAAAAGCCAGGGCGTCGCGGCCGGGAGATATGTGGACAGGAGCTCGGCGATGCGCATGGTGCGATCCCTGCCACGCGGATCACTCCCAAGTGGTTAAATGGCGGTCCGAAATCAGCGAGCCGGGCAAAAAATCTCCGGCCCATGTCACATCCGTCAGTGCTGTCTCGTCAGGTCTGCGCACCCCTGATGAAAAGGACCGAACATGACCCCTCGCCTCAATCCTTACACCGCCGCTCCCGACATGGTTCAGGCGTTCCTGACGCTCTCGAACACGGTCGCTGAAAGCGGGCTTGAAAAGCCGCTGCTCGAACTGGTCAAGATCCGCTCGTCGCAGCTCAACGGTTGTGCCAATTGCATCAACATGCACACGTTCGAAGCGCGGCAAGCCGGCGAGACCGAGCAACGCATCTATCTGACCTCGGCATGGCGCGAGGCGCCGTGCTATACCGACCGCGAGCGCGCGGCGCTGGGCTGGACCGAGGCGCTGACGCTGATCGCCGACAAGGGCGCGCCGGACGACGTCTATGCCGCGCTCGATGCGCAGTTCAGCAAGGAGGAGCAGATCAAGCTCACCATGATGATCAACGTGATCAACGGCTGGAACCGCCTGGCGGTCGCTTTCCACCTGTTCGAACCGAGCCTCGGGTGGAAAGCGTGAGCGACGCGGCTGCCCAATTCGACGCGCTGAGGCCCAAGCTGACGCGCGTCGCCTACCGCATGCTCGGCTCGGTCGCCGATGCCGAGGATGTGGTGCAGGACGCTTGGCTGCGCTGGGCCGACACCGATCGCGACGCGGTTCGCGTGCCGGAGGCGTTCTTGCGCCGCGTCGTTACGCGCCTGTGCCTCGACCAGCTCAAGTCCGCGCGGGTGCAGCGTGAGGAATATGTCGGCCCCTGGCTGCCCGAGCCGGTGGTCGAGGTCGATGAAGTGGAGGACGTCACGCTCCCCCTCATGCTCGCGCTCGAGCGGCTGTCACCGCTCGAGCGCGCGGCTTTCCTGCTCCACGACGTGTTTGGCGAGAGTTTCGACGATGTCGCCGAAAGCCTCGGCCGCGACCCAGCGGCCTGCCGCCAGCTCGCCAGCCGGGCCCGCGAGCATGTCCGGGCGGAAAAGCCGCGTTTTCCGGTCGAGCGCGAGCATGGCCTGGAAATCGCCCAAGCCTTCTTCGCGGCCACGCGCGGCGAAATCGGCGTGCTGGGCGCGATGCTGGCGGACGATGTGAGCCTCTACTCGGATGGCGGCGGCAAGCGGCCGGCAGCGGCACGCATCATGCTCGGGTCGGACGAGGTCACGCGAACTTATGCAGCGATCAAGCGTCTGCTCCAGGGTCGTTTCGGCGAGCTGATCCGCTTCGCCTGGATCAACGGCCTGCCGGGCTTCGTCACGCGCGAGGCCGATGGCGTGCTGCAGACCACCGCGCTGCTGATCGACGGCGGCCGGATCAAGGCGATCTACGTCATGCGCAATCCCGACAAGCTGCGCCACCTGGAAGGCGCGCTGCACTAGGCCCGAACGAGAATGCTCGCGGTGACGGTGCCATGGAGACAAAAGCCCAGGCTTTTGTAGAGCGCGATCGCGCCGGCGTTGCTGGCATAAGCGTGCAACCATGGAGTCTCGTCTCGCGCCAGCATACGCTCCGCCACAACCCGCATCAGCGCGCCGGCATAGCCCCGGCCGCGATGGTCAGGATGCGTGCAGACGCCGCTGACCTCGCTCAACCCCGGCATCTTCATCCGCTCGCCCGCCATCGCGATCAGCGCACCGTCCTGCTTCACGCCGATGAAATCGCCGAGCCGGTTGGTATGCGCGGCATAGGGGCCCGGTTGGGTCAACATCGCGAGATCATACATGGCGGGCGCGTCGTCCTCACCGAGATCGACGATCCCGAACGCCGGCCCCTTCCCGGGGGCCAGTTTCTCGCAGATCATCTGCACGCATCTGGCTTGCCGCGCGAAGCGTGTATCGGGCGGCGCGGGCCAATCCTCGCGCTCGACCATCCACAATTCGCCTTGTTCGGGCACCAGGGCGGCAAGCGCGGCGAGGCTTTCGGGCGAGCGATCGGCGGCCGCACCGAACACCCCGTAATCGCGATCGATCCGCCAGGCGCGCGGGTCGCCTTCCGCGATCGCTGCCCAGCGCGTCGTCAACGCATTCCAGACCGGTCGGTCGAGTTGCTCATACCCCATGCGCTCGGCGCTAAACATTGTCCCGGCGATCGCCAAGAGCGGGCGAGCGTCAGGCCGTGCCCGTCTGGCTCGCGAGCAAGCGCGGATCGATCCCGGCGAGTTCGAATCCCTCGGTCCAGCGATCGTCCGCTTCGGTGTCGAACAACAGCCGCTCGTCGCCGGCGATATTGAACCAGCCATGGCGCAGCATCTCGCCATCGAGCTGCCCCGCACCCCAGCCGGCATAGCCGAGCGCGACCAGCCAGCGGCTAGGCCCCTGCCCCTCGGCGATCGCTTTCAATATGTCGATCGTGCCCGACAATGCCCAGCGCCCGGCGACCTCGATCGTGTCCTGCCCCGACCAATCGGTCGAGTGGAGCACGAAGCCGCGGCGCGGCTCGACCGGTCCGCCGAAATGGACCGGCGCGTCGGGTGCCTCGCCGGGCTCGATATCGAACTGCTCGAGCACGTCGTGCAGCCCGAGCCCGCTGATCGTCGCACCGATGCCGATACCGATCGCGCCTTCCGTATCGTGCCCGCACATCGCGATCACCGCATGCTCGAACCGCGGATCGCCGATTCCCGGCAATGCGAGAAGAAACTGTCCGGTCAGAAAAGGCGCCGCCGACTCCATCATCGGCACTTTAAGCCGGTCGGACCGCCGCCGTCACGGCTTGAATTTCCCAACAGCGATGCCAAGTGCCGGGCGCACGGCGCGTTGACGCGCCCTTGAGGAGAGAGTGACATGACCATTGCCGTTGGCGACAAGCTTCCTTCCACGACCATCGTCAAGGCGACCGAGAATGGTCCCGAGCAGGTCAGCTCGGACGATTTCTTCGCCGGACGCAAGGTCGCTCTCGTGGCCGTCCCAGGTGCTTTCACCCCGACCTGCTCGGCGCGCCACCTTCCCGGTTTTCTCGACAAGGCTGAGGACATCAAGGCCAAGGGCGTCGACGAAATCGCCTTCACTTCGGTCAACGACGCGTTCGTGATGGGCGCCTGGGGCAAGGCCAATGACGCCGCCGGTAAGGTCACCATGCTGGCCGACGGTAATGCCGATTTCGCCAAGTCCGTCGGTCTCACGTTCGATGGCTCCAAATTCGGCATGGGCGAGCGCAGCCAGCGTTATTCGATGATCGTCAACGATGGCGTCGTCGAAGAGCTCAACGTCGAAGCGCCCGGCGAGTTCAAGGTCAGCTCGGCGGAACATCTGCTCGAACAGCTCTGATCAACTCGGATCGTCGCCTATCCGAAACAAACGAACATGCCGCGGGAACGCTAGGGGATAGCCCCGCGTTCTCGCGGCGTCCTGTTTTTGTGGAGATTCCCATGGCCGACGATACCATCAACACTACCGACACCAAGGCGGCCGCCGCCGATTCGTCGCTTGTCGACGACGCGATCGATACCGCTGAAAGCGTGCTCGACACCGCGCTGGCCGAATCGAAGAGCTTTCTGTCCAAGGCGCAAGAGACGCTGACCAGCGCAGCCGAAACCGCCGTCAATGCGGTCAAGGAACATCCGATCGCCGCCGCCGGAATCGCCGCGGGTGCCGCTGCCGCGGTAGCGGGCGCCGCGTTCGGTGCATCAAAGCTCATGTCGGACGACACGGCGACGATGGGTTCAAAGGACGCCAAGAAGAAGAACTGACCCGCCCACGTAACGGCCACGACTTGCCAGCGTCATCCGCGTACTTTAGCTGCAGCGGATGACGCTGGCTTCCGATATCGTCGCCGAACTTGATCGGCTCTATTCCGCCTCGGTCGAACGTCTCCAGGACGCGCTGACGGCTTATCTCACCACCGGCAAGACGCCCGACCCCAAGTCGCGCACCGACGGGTCGTTCGCCTATCCCGAAATCCACCTGATCTATCGGGGCGAGCATGATCGCCCGACCCCGTCGCGCTCGTTCGGTCGACTGTCCGAAGCTGGCGATTATCGCATCAGCGTGACCAAGCCGCGCATCTATGCCGACTATCTGACCGAACAGCTCACATTGCTGATCGAGGATTACGACGTCGAGGTCTCTGCGGTCCCTGGGCGGCAGGAAATCCCCTTCCCCTATGTCCTCGACCCGAGCCACGCGCTCAATCTCGACGAAGTGTCGGCGGTCGAACTGGCGCGCTGGTTTCCGGCGACCGAGCTCGCGCATATCGGCGACGAGATCGCCGATGGGCTGCCGACACCGGGCGAAGCGCGCCCGCTCGCCTTGTTCGACGGGCTGCGCACCGATTTCAGCCTGGCGCGGCTGCGGCATTATACCGGCACGCCGCCCGAGCATGTTCAGCGCTATGTGCTGTTCACCAACTATCACCGCTATGTCGACGAATTCGTCCGCTGGGCGTTCGACCAGCTTGGCGAGGATAGCCGGTTCACCGGCGTCTCGGGCGCCGGCGGCGTGCTGCTGCGCGCGGGCGACGATATCGAAGCAGTGCTCGCCGATACCAGCGCGTGGCGGCGGCACCAGATGCCGGCCTACCATTTGATGGCCGACGATCGCACCGGCATCACTCTGGTCAATATCGGCGTCGGCCCGTCGAACGCCAAGACGATCTGCGACCACCTCGCGGTGCTCCGGCCCGAGGCATGGCTGATGATCGGCCATTGCGGCGGCCTCCGGCCCAGTCAGCGGATCGGCGACTATGTCCTCGCGCACGCTTATCTGCGCGACGACCATGTCCTCGACGACGTGCTGCCGCCCGAAATCCCGGTGCCGGCGATCGCCGAGGTCCAGGTCGCGATGGCGCGCGCCGCGGAAAAGATCAGCGGCCAGTCGGGCGAAGAGCTCAAGCGCCGCCTGCGCACGGGCACGATCGTCACGACCGACGACCGCAATTGGGAACTGCGCTATACAAAATCGGCGCTGCGCTTCTCGCTCAGCCGCGCGGTCGGGATCGATATGGAATCGGCGACGATCGCGGCTCAGGGATACCGCTTCCGCGTTCCCTATGGCACCCTGCTCTGCGTCTCGGACAAGCCGCTCCATGGCGAGCTCAAGCTACCCGGCCAGGCCAACCGCTTCTACGAACGCGCGATCAACGAACATATGCGGATCGGCATCCAGACCTGCGAAGAGCTTCGCCAGGAAGGCGCCAAGCTCCACAGCCGTAAATTGCGCGCGTTCAATGAGCCGCCGTTCCGCTAATGCCACCCCCAACTGTCACGGGGCTATCACGACCCTGAAACAATCTGGTATGCGCGGACGTTAGCGACCAACGAGAACAGGGGATCAGCTCTCATGGCCACGACGCCGAAAAAGACGACTGCCAAGCCCGCCGCTGCGAAGGCGGCCGCCAAACCCAAGGCCGCGGCCAAGCCCAAGGCTGCAGCCAAGCCGACTCCCGAGCCCGAAGTGAAGGCTGCGGCAGCGTCGAAGACTCCTGCCAAGGCGGCAGCGAAGGCACCGGCGACGGCTGCGGCGAAATCGCCTGCCAAGGCGCCTGCCAAACCCAAGCCCGCGGCAAAGCCGAAGGCGACCGCGAAGCCCGTGGCCAAGGCTGCTGGAGCAGCCGCTGCGGCTACCCCTGCAACCTCCGTCAAGGTTGCCGCCGACAAGCCAAAGGCAGCAGCCAAAGCGCCGGCGAAGCCCAAAGCGCCCGCAGCGCCTAAGGCAGCGGCGCCAAAGCCTGCCCCTGCTGCACCGGCAGCCGCTTCACCCAAACCGGCGCCTGCACCTGCGACGCCAAGCCGTGCGGCGACGATCGCCAAGCGCGGCGGAATCGCTGCAGGCATCGCCGGCGCGATCGGAGCGGTGGCGGCACTGTTCACGTTGCGCGGCAGCAGCCGGAAGAGCGAGCCGAAGGATTCGGATTCCTGAACTACGAGGCGATTGCTTCAAACCTTCTCCCCTTATGGGAGAAGGATACCGCAGCTTGGCGGCGCAGCCGCCTAGCGAAGGTTGGATGAGGGGTAAGCGATCAGAATGACCGCGCGGTCGCGTTGCGACCGCCCCCTCACCACCCGCTCGGTTTCCCCTTGTTCTGCTCGTCGAGCCACTTCTTGAGCGGCGCGAAATAGTCGACCATTGCCTGGCCCGAAATCTCGCGGCTGCCGGTAAATGCCTGCAGCGCGTCGGGCCACGGCTTGGACTGGCCCATTTCGAGCATCTTCTGCAGCTTCGCGCCGACCTCCTTGTTGCCGTAGAACGAGCAACGATGGAGCGGCCCGGTCCAGCCGGCCTGCTTGCACGCGGCCTGGTAGAACTGGAACTGGAGCAATCGCGCCAGGAAATAGCGCATATACGGCGTGTTCGCCGGGATATGATATTTGGCACCCGCGTCGAACCGTGACGCATCGCGCGCGACCGGCGGCTTGATGCCCTGATATTGCAATCGCAGCGCGTCCCAGGCCGACTGATATTGATCCGGCTTGATCGAGCCGTTGAACACGCCCCAACGCCATTTGTCGACCAATAGGCCGAACGGCAGGAACGCCACCTTGTCCATCGCCTGGCGCAGCAGCAGCCCGGTGTCCTTGTCCGCACTCGGCACGCGTGATTTGTCGAGCAGGCCGATCTGGACGAGGTAATTCGGGGTGATCGACAAGGCGACGAAATCGCCGATCGCTTCGTGGAAGCCGTCATTGGCGCCGTTCTCGTAGAGGAACGGCTGATTCATATAGGCGCGCTGGTAGAAATTATGCCCAAGCTCGTGATGGACCGTCACGAAGTCGTCGGCATTGACCTTGGTGCACATCTTGATGCGCACGTCCTGCTTGTTGTCGATGTCCCAGGCCGAGGCGTGGCACACGACCTCACGATCGGCCGGCTTGACGATCATCGATCGCGCCCAGAACGTGTCGGGAAGCGGCGCGAAACCGAGCGAGGAATAAAAGCCCTCCCCCGTCTTCACCATCTTGATCGGATCGTATCCCTTGGCCTTGAGCAACGCCTCGGTATCGTAGCCGATATCGCCCGCCCCCTTGGGCGCGACTACGTCGTAGATATTGCCCCATTCCTGCGCCCACATATTGCCGAGCAGGTCGGCGCGGATCGGGCCGGTCCTGGGCTGGACCACGTCGCCGTACTTCTCGTTGAGCTTCCAGCGGACATAGGTGTGGAGCGAGAGGTAGAGCGGCTCAACCTGTTTCCACAGGCGGTCGGTCATCTTGGCGAAGTCGTCGGGCGGCATGTCATAGCCCGACCGCCACATCGCGCCGACATCGGCATAGCCCAGTTCCTTGGCGCCCTGGTTCGAGATGTCAACCATATGCGCGTAATCGGCCTTCATCGGCACGCCGACATTGTCATTCCAGCTGACCCACATCTCCTTGAGTTTGGCCGGGTCGCGCGTCGTGCCCATCGCCGCTTCGATATCCGATCCGCTGATCGGCTTGCCGTCGAGCGTGCCCTTGCCCTTGCCATATTCGGACTGGAGCCGGGTCGCGATCGTCGACAGCTCGTCGGCCGCGCCGGGACGCGAGGGCGCCGGCAGGGTGATGCCGTTGCGGATCAGGTCGAGCTTGCGCCTGGTGTCGGGCGACAGACCCTGGACGTCGAGATATTTGGCCGCTTCGCCGGCATATTTGACCGCAAGTTCGGTCTGGCGCGCGCTAACCTCGGCGGCCATCGCGTCGGTATCGTCGGTGATGTAGGTCGCGTTGATCCAGCCGGCACGATTGGAGTCGATCGAGATGTCGGCCAGATCCTTTTCGGCTCTGGCGACGAATTTGTCGGCATCCGTCGCCGTTGCCGGAGTGTTCTTGTCGGGCGCGGTCGCGAGAACCACGGCACCAGAAAGAACCAGCGCGAGCGCAAGGCCCGACGCCATCGCGGTACGGATCATGTTCAACGACTCCCAGAACTTATCGGAGCGACACTGATCCCGCCGGCAGCCCGCGGTCAAGCGGCGAGAAAGTCGGCGATCGCCTGGCCGAGCTCGGGCTTGACCACCGCGCTCATGTGATTGCCCGGCACTTCGACATAGCGCGCATTGGGCAAGGCATCGGCAAGCGCGGCGGCGCTGCCATTGTCATCGTCATCGACACCGTTCACACATAGCGTCGGCCAGGCGAACCGCTCGATCTGGTCGATCGGCGTGCTCACGAAGGTGTCGATTACCCCCAGCAGGGCCTGCGGATCGCCGCCGGTGGTCTTGAGGAACGCCTCGGCGAACCATTCGGGACTGTTGCGCTCGTGCTTGCCGAGATTGGTCAGGATGTTGCGGAAATGCCCACCGCGGCGGTCGGCCGCGGTCAGGCCGTCCAGCCCCATGCCCGAAAAGATCACGCGGCGCGGATCGGCGCCGGTCGCCAGCATCCGGCTGGTTGTCCGCGCACCGAGCGAATAGCCCCCTAGATCGTAATCGGTGAGGCCGAGATGCGCGATAAGCGCATGCCCGTCCTTAGTCAGCGCGTCCGGCGGATAGGCCGCGGGATCGTGCGGTCGCGCGCTCGATCCATGACCGCGCAAGTCGGGCATAATCACTCGGAACCCCCTGGCTGCGATGAGGTTGGCGTGGCCGTAGCGGATCCAGTTGGTTTCGGCGTCGGAGAAGAAGCCATGGATCAGGACGACCGGGCGCGCGCCTTCGTCCCTTGGGCCAACCTCGCGCCAGGCCAGGCGCTGGCCATCGAAACTCTCGAAATATTGCGGCTCAATCGGGGAGTTTGCCAACGCTGTTCATCCATTTGTCGACCAGAGGCTGATGCTCGTCGGTTCGCTTGGCGGGAAGCGTGCTGGTGTCAAGCCATGCCTCGTGCCAGCTCTCCTTGCCGAAATGGCTGGTCGGTCTGAACCGCTCCGGATCGTCGAAGCTGCCAACGGTCAAATCGAGGTTCTTGCCGTCGTCGAATTCGAACGTGAGCGGCGTTCCGCAGGTCGAGCAGAAACCGCGCTGCGCGAAAGGCGACGAGCGATAGCGATCGGGCTCCTGCTCCCAGGTCACCGCGGCCTTGGCCACGTTACGGAACGCGATCGACACCCCGCCGGTCGCGCGCTGGCACATGCGGCAATGGCACAAATAGGCATCATCGCCATCGATCTCAGCGACATAACGTATGCGGCCGCATTGGCATCCGCCGGTCATCCTGTCCGCCACGATGTCCTCCTATGCTGCACTGCGCAAAATTTTTGCGTCAGCTACTATTTTATATAAGCATACTCACTATATGTGTCGCCATGAGCGACTCACTCGGCTTCCTGATTAGCGATGTCTCGCGTCTGATGCGCCGTCGTTTCGACGAGCGCGCACGCGAAGTCGGCGCGACCCGCGCGCAGTGGCGCACGCTGACCACCCTCAGCCGCAACGAAGGGCTCAACCAGGGCGCGCTGGCCGATCTGCTCGAAGTCGAGCCGATTACGTTGTGCCGGATGATCGACCGGCTCGAGGAATCGGGGCTGGTCGAGCGCCGACGCGATCCGGCGGATCGCCGCGCCTGGCAATTATTCCTGACCGACAAATCCAAGCCAATCCTCGCCGATCTGCGTCGCATGGCTGACGACCTCTTCGTGCAAGTTCTATCGGGTCTCGACGATGCCGAGCGCGGCGCACTGGGCAAGTCGCTTGAGCAGATGCGCTCCAACCTGATCACTCTCCCCTCCCCCCGTACGACCGAGACCGCCCATGGCTGATGCCGATCCGAAAATAGAAACGAAGGGTGGAAAGATCGCCGCCGCCAACGTGATCGAAACCGTCGAGGCGCCGCCGCCCATCGCCAAGAAGCGCAGTTGGCTGCGGATCGCGCTGATGGTCAGCGTACCGCTGCTGATCGCGGCGGTGGCGGGTTATTTCTACCTCACCGGCGGGCGCTACCAGACCACCGACAACGCCTATATCTCGCAGGACATGATCTCGATCAGCCCCGACGTGTCGGGTCGCATCGTCCAGGTCAACGTCAAGGAGAATCAGCAGGTCAAGGCCGGCGACGTGCTGTTCGTGATCGACCCCGAACCCTATCGGATCGCGGTCGAACAGGCGAACGCGGCGATCGCTACCGCCCGGGTCGATGTATCGACCAAAGCGACCGACACCGGCAGCGCCGCGGCAGACATTCAGAGCGCGGACGCCGACATCTCGCTCGCCCAGGCGACCTATGATCGTCAAAACGCCTTGTGGAAGAAGGGCTTCACCACCAAGGCCGCGCTCGACGCCGCGCAGCACGAGGTGTTGGCCGCCAAGGCGCGTCTCGCCACCGCGCGCGCCGCCGCCAGCAAGGCGCAGGTCCAGCTCGGCAGCGGAGTCGTCGGATCGGGCATTCCCGCCGCAGTCCAGGCCGCGATGGCCGAGCGCGACAAGGCGATGATGAACTTGCAGCGTACCGTGGTGCGTGCGCCCGTCGCCGGCATCATCAGCCAGACCAGCCGCCTTCAGGTGGGCAACATCACCCCATCGGGCGTTCCCGCGCTCAGCCTGGTGATCAGCGATACGCCCTGGGTCACCGCGAACTTCAAGGAAACCCAGCTTGCCAATATGCGCGTCGGCCAGGCGGTCGAACTCAAGTTCGATGCCTATCCGGGCGTGAAATTGTGCGGCAAGGTGCAGAGCATCGGCGCCGGCACCGGTTCCGAATTCTCGATCCTGCCGGCGCAGAATGCCAACGGCAATTGGGTCAAGGTGACGCAGCGCGTGCCGGTCCGCATCGCGATCACTTGCAAGTCGGATCGCGCGCTGATTGCGGGGCTGTCGACCAACGTAGCGGTCGACACCAAGCCCAATGGCTAGCGCAGCCGTCCCTGCATCTCCGGCGGCGGCGAGGCCCCCGCGGCCCGCGCTTAGCAAGCCCTTGCTGGAGTCGAGCAACCGCCCGCTCCTGACCGTCGGCGTCATGGGCGCGATGGTGATGCAGATCCTCGACACGACGATCGCCAACGTCGCGCTGCCGCATATGACGGCGGCGCTGGGCGCGACCACCGACACCATCACCTGGGTGCTGACCAGCTATATCGTCGCGACCGCCATCGCGCTGCCGGCGACAGGCTGGCTGAGCGATCGGCTGGGCAGCCGCAATCTGTTCCTGATCGCGGTCGCCGGCTTCGTTCTCGCCTCGGCCCTGTGCGGAACCGCGGTCAATTTGGGTGAGATGGTCGTGTTCCGCGCCTTTCAGGGCATTTTCGCCGCGTTCATCAACCCATTGTCGCAAACCGCGATGATCGACATCAACCCCAAGGAGCGACAGGCCCAGGCCATGTCGGTTTGGGGAATGGGCGTGATGGTCGGCCCGATCCTGGGGCCAGTGCTCGGCGGCTATCTGACCGACAATTTCAACTGGCGCTGGGTGTTCTACGTCAACGTCCCGGTCGGCGCTTTGACCTTTGCCATCTTGTGGTTCCTGCTGCCCTCGCGGCCGAAGGCGACGCGCTCGTTCGATTTCACGGGTTTCGCGTTCGTCGGTCTGGCAGTCGCGAGCTTCCAGCTGATGCTCGATCGCGGCCAGAACCAGGATTGGTTCTCAAGCTGGGAAATCATCATCGAGGGCCTGATAGCGATCGCCGCGGCGTGGATCGCGCTGATCCATCTCGCTACGGCCAAGAAGCCGCTTTTCGACAGGCATCTGTTCAAGAACCGCAACCTCGTGACGGCGATGTTCTTCATGATCATCATCGGCGTCTCGACCATGGCGCCGATGGCGTTGCTGCCGCCGATGCTCCAGCAATTATTCGGCTATTCGGTGGTCCAGACCGGCATGATGATGGCACCGCGCGGTGTCGGCGTGCTGTTCACGATGTGGCTGGCCGGCCGGTTGATCGGCAAGGTCGACACTAGGATCGTCATCGCGATCGGACTGGTATTGTTCGCCTGGTCGCTGCACACGATGGCCAGCTGGTCGCTCGAGATGGATTCCTGGCCGGTGATCACCTCCGGCTTCATCCAGGGACTCGGCATGGGTTTGGTGTTCATGCCGCTCAACAGCCTGGCCTTCGCGACGCTGGAGCAGCATTACCGCACCGACGGGTCGAGTCTGCTCAACCTGATGCGGTCGATCGGCCAATCGGCGGGCATCTCGATGGTGACGGTGTTCCTGGCGCGCAATCAGCAAACCAGCCATGCCGATCTTGCCCAGCATATCACCGACCATGTCGTACCGGGGTTCAATCTCGGCCAGCTGTTCCAGCTCGGCCAAATGTCCGACGCCGTGTTCGGGATGGTCGACAACATGGTCAATCAGCAAGCCGCGATGATCGCCTATATCGACGATTTCTACCTGATGTCGTGGCTCACCATCGCGGTGCTACCGCTGGTCCTGCTGCTCCAGAAGCCCAAGGGCAAGGTCGAGGTCGTGCACGCCGAATAAGCGCGTCGGTTTACCGCGATCGAGATGGTCGATCGGGCTCGATCCAGAGAGCGAGCTCTGCGTTGAATTGTGCCATCGCAACAGCACCGGGGAAGCCGACCGCCTCACCCCGACATTGCGGAATTTTTGTTCGGCAAGCCAGGATTGACGCAGCGGGCGGCGACTGTAACGCTCGGGATCGGGGATGCCGGATCGGCAGCGATCGGGGGAAATCAAGGAATGACGGCAGGAACCGAAGCCCGCCATGGGGAGGGCCACGCCAGGCCGTCGCCACCGGCTGACGAGAAGTTCCTCTATACGCTCGATGCGCTGCGCGGGATCGCCATGACGGTGGTCGTCCTCAACCACTTGCCCGACCTGCGCATCCATCACCTCATGCCCGGCGCGGATCGGGTGGTTGATCTGTTCTTCGTGTTGAGCGGTTTCGTGCTCGCGCACGTCTACGAACCACGGTTCGCGCGCGACCTGAGTGGCGCCGGGTTCATCCGGCTTCGCATGATCCGGATCTATCCGCTCTATTTTCTGGCGCTCGTGTTGGTTGCGGTTTTTACACTCCTGCTGGTTCTCGCCGGCCACCCGATCGCGCAGCCCGGAATATTCCTCGCGTCCTTGGCGATCGGGTTGTTCGTTTTGCCGACGACGCAGGCGCTGTCGTATCGCCATCATCATCTCTATCCCTTCAACGGCGCGGCTTGGACGCTCTTGTGGGAGATTCTCGCCAACATCCTATGGGCGGCGATTGCGCCGCGGCTCACCAATCGCCTCCTGGCCGGAATCGTCCTGATCGGTTTCGTGATATTGTTGTGGGGTGCGACCCGTCCCTGGGGGCTGAACGGGGGCGCCGGTTTCGACAATTGGCAAGCCGGTGCCGTCAGGCTGATCTTCACCTATTTCGGCGGCCTCGCCGCTTATCGGGTGTGGATCAGCGGCGGGGTGCGCTGGTTTCGTATCCCGGCATGGCTGTCCGCCGCGATCCTGGTCGCGATCGTCATAGGGCGCCCATCCAGTTGGGGCGGGCTGTACGACGTGATGGCGATCCTCGCTTTGCCTCCCCTGGTACTGGCGTCGACCCGCGACCCGCCACCTTTCATCCGTGCCTTTGTCGCGCGCCTCGGTGCGGTGTCCTATGCGGTCTACATCCTTCACTATCCTGTGCTGCTGTTCCTGACGTTCGCCCTGGCGCGCGTTGGCCTGCCGATGAAGCAACTCGGCATGGCGGGAAACGCCCTGTTTGTCGCCTTGGCGTTCATCGCCGGCTTGCTGGCCGATCGCTATTTCGATCGTCCGGCACGCAGGTGGCTCACGCGCAGGCTGGCGCCACGCAGCCGCGGAAACGTGCCTGGGGACCGCCCGGCCGCAGCACTGACGGGCGACTGACGGCAGCTCGATGGCAGGGTTCTCGAATGCGGCGCCCTCCATCGCTGCCGCTGCTCGAAAAGCTCAGGGGCAAGGTCGAGGCGGTGCACGCCGAACAGGCGTCATGCCCTCAGCGCGGCGATGAACTCCTCGGTCGGCGCCGCTTCTGGCCAGTGTGGGGTGTCATCGGGCAGCGTAACCCACGCCTGCTTATACGCCGTGAAGATATGCGCCTTGCAAGCCAGCTCCTCCGACCGGTCGAGCGTGCCCGCACGCACGACCGCGATGCCGGGGCGCGCGGTATTGGTATTGTACACCCGGGCGAGGCACTCTCCGCAAAAGCGCTGGACCGAGATGCGGTCTCCGGTTGCGATCTCGCGCACGACGATCGGTCCGGTAACCGCGAGCTTGGCCTCGGGAACGACTGCCTGAACGCTGAACGCGCTGCCCGAGGCTCGCTGGCAGATGTGGCAATGGCAAGCATAGGCCGGCGGCAGCTCGTCCATCGCGATCTCGTAGCGGCATGCGCCGCATCGGCATTGTCCGGCGATCGTCATGCACTTTTCTCCAGCCCCGCCTGTTCCATCCGCCAGACAGCGAGGTCGACCCGATCCTGCCCGAAAAAGGGCTCGTCGTTGAACACCAGCGTCGGCACGCCCCAATGCCCGGCAGCCTCCAGCGCCGCCTGATTGGCCGCGACTTCAGCATCGAGCGCCTCGGCGTCGCGCTCAGCCTCGGCATCGAGATCGGCCATGTCGAGCCCGGCTCGCGTCGCCGCACCGGCAAGATGATCGCCGAGATGCCAGTCAACGGCGCCGCCCCAGACGAGTTGCGCCACTTCATCGGCATAGGCGAACCCCCTGCCCCGTCGCGCAGCGACTTGGCCGGTTCGCACCAGACGGCGGATATGCGGCTGCTCGGCCGCGATCTCGCGTGTCGCAATATTCTGGACGATCGGATCGGGGCGCGGTGGGCCGAACGGAATACCGCCGTGCTGCGCGACTCTCATCGCATCACGGATCGTATAGCGCAGCCAGTTGGGATGATTGCGTTCGAAGAAGTCGGGCTGGCGGATGGCGAGCGGGTAGACCGGCTTGAGGTCGATCGTCAGGTCGTAATCGCGCACGATCGCGCGCCATTTCGGCAGCGCGAGATAACTATAAGGGCTGCGAAACGAGAAATAGAGGTCGGCGCGCAGCATTCAATTCCTCCCCATCCGCGACGGGGAGGAGTTTGAGCGCTGCGACGCCGGGCTTCAAGCCGCCTTCTTGAGGTACCGGCGGCCGAGCAGTTCGGCGATTTGCACCGCGTTGAGCGCCGCGCCCTTGCGAAGGTTGTCCGACACGCACCACAGCGACAGGCCATTGTCGACGGTCGAATCCTCGCGGACGCGGCTGACGAACGTGGCATATTCGCCAACGCATTCGACCGGGGTGACGTAGCCGCCATCCTCATGCTTATCGACCAGCATGATGCCGGGCGCCTCGCGCAGGATCGATTTGGCCTTGGCCGCCGAAATCTCTTCCTCGAACTCGATGTTGATAGCTTCCGAATGGCCGACGAACACCGGCACGCGGACGCAGGTCGCGGTGACCTTGATCTTGGGATCGAGGATCTTCTTGGTCTCGACCACCATCTTCCACTCTTCCTTGGTCGATCCGTCCTCGAGGAACTTGTCGATGTGCGGAATGACGTTGAAGGCGATCTGCTTGGTGAATTTCTTCGCCTCGGCTTGGTCGCCGACGAAGATGTTGCGCGATTGCTCGAACAGCTCGTCCATCCCGGCCTTGCCCGCGCCCGACACCGATTGATAGGTCGCGACGACGACCCGCTTGATCGTCGCGGCATCGTGCAGCGGCTTGAGCGCGACGACCATCTGCGCGGTCGAGCAGTTGGGATTGGCGATGATGTTCTTGCGCGTATAGCTGTGGATCGCGTCCGGATTCACCTCGGGCACGATCAGCGGCACGTCCGGATCCATGCGATAGAGCGACGAATTGTCGATGACGGTGCAGCCCGCTGCGGCAAAGCGCGGGGCGTGGATCGCGGTCGCGTCGCTGCCGATAGCAAACAGCGCCATGTCCCAGCCGGTCGGGTCGAAATGCTCGATGTTTTTAATGGTCAGCATACGGCCGGTTTCGCCATATTCGACCTGGTTGCCGGTCGAGCGCGCCGAGGCGACGACCGCGATCTCGTCGGCCGGAAACTCGCGTTCGGCCAGGATATTCAGCATCTCGCGCCCGACATTGCCGGTCGCACCGGCGACGACCACACGGTAACCCATCACTTCGATCCCATTTTCATGCCCGCCATGCATGGCGGCGCTTGCTCTTTAGGCTTCAGCCGAGAGAATGGAAGCGCGCAATTTCTTGATACCCAGCCAAGGTCAGCTTGATGCAGAATTTCCCGATCGACGCCGTCCGCTCGCGTTTTCCCGCCTTGTCACGGGAGGTGGAGGGTCAGTCTGCGGTCTATTTCGACGCGCCCGGCGGTACACAAGCCTGCGACGCGGCGATCGGCGCGATGGTCGCACATCTCAGCGGTGGTACCGCCAATGCCGGCGGTCCGTTTGCGACCTCGATCGAGACCGACCGTCTGTCCGACGATGCTCATGCGGCGATCGCCGACCTGCTTGGGGCCCGGCCCGAAGAGATCGCCTTCGGGCCCAACATGACCTCGCTGACCTTCGCCGTTTCGCGTGCGCTCGCTCGCGATTGGCATGAGGGCGACGAACTCGTCGTCACGCGCCTCGACCATGACGCCAATGTCGCGCCGTGGCTGCAGGTCGCCGAAGATCGCCGGATGACGGTGCGCTGGCTCGATTTCGATCCGGCGACCGGGCGGTGGACGCTCGACGATCTTGCCGCACTGCTGGGACCGAAGACACGGCTGGTGGCGCTCGGCGTCGCCAGCAACGCGCTCGGCACGATCAATCCGATCGCTGAGGCGGTGAAGCTGGTTCGCGCGCGAAGCGGCGCCCTTGTCTATGTCGACGCAGTGCAATCGGTTCCCCATTTAGTCACCGATGTGGCCGCGATAGACGCCGATTTCGTCGCCTGTTCGCCGTACAAATTCTTCGGGCCGCACCAAGGTGTGCTGTGGATGAACCCGCGCCTCGACGAGCGGGTCCGTGCCTATAAGGTCCGCCCTGCCGGTAATGACGGCGCGCATCGCTTCGAGACGGGGACGCCGTCGTTCGAGGGCCAGGCCGGGGTACTGGGTACGGTCTCCTATCTCGAATGGCTGGGCGAACTCGCCGATCCCAGCGCGAACAGCCGGCGCTCGCGGCTAGTCGCGGCGATGACCGCCGCCACCGCTTATGAAGTCGATCTCGGCAACCGTCTGCTCGCTGGGTTCGCGACGATCCCCGGCCTCAGGCTCTGGGGTCCGCCGACGATGGAAGGGCGCGTCCCAACTTTCTCCTTCACGCTTTCCGGCCATGTCGCGCCGGCGATCGCGCACCAGCTGGCGGAACGCGGCATCTTCGCCTGGGCGGGCTATTTCTACGCGGTCGAAGTCGCCGCCCGGCTCGACCTGGCCGACAAGGGCGGTCTCCTCCGCGTCGGTCTATGCCATTACAATACCGCCCAGGAGGTCGATCGGCTGATCGCCGCGTTGACCGAAATCTAGCACCCGTCGCTGTCGGGTAAATTTACAGGTAACCATCTTCGTTAATCCGAAACGACGCATTTCCGCCATTGGCACGGGTCATGCGTAAATACGCGCATGTTCGCGAAGATCGCCCGCCTGTTCGTCATCAAGACCAAGTTCGAGGCCTTCATGGTGATCTATGGCCTGGGCCTGGGCGCGGTCGAGCGCGGCGTCCATTATGTCCAGCAATATCCCGGTTTCGGCGGCTGGATGCTGTTTTCGGTTTGCCCGATCGCGGTGTTCATGGCCGGGGCGCGGATATTGGATTCGGTCGAGCGGAATTGAACCAAGCGGAGGCTGTCGCATCTGGTCGAGTCGCGTGATAGGTCGACGCGATGGATCGGAATCGCCTGATCAGTCTCATGGATACGGAAATCGCAGCCATCGGCGATTCC
>Ga0070678_100000080_pt1 | contig 35906 bp, 38 predicted proteins | sample KBSM73metaG_FD_65647 | JGI IMG/M metagenome (GOLD analysis project Ga0070678, IMG submission 65647) | Miscanthus rhizosphere microbial communities from Kellogg Biological Station, Michigan, USA - KBS M7-3 metaG | ecosystem: Host-associated > Plants > Roots > Rhizosphere > Soil ...
GTATTACTGGTGTTGTTGCAAACAACAGATTACGTGGAAGTACCGTGGCTCTCAAGTTTTAGCGGGTTGCGTTTTGAGTGTTAATTCGGGGCTAGCGGATTGACTTTTTAGCCAAAATGTCGATAATGTAAGAAGTTATTTTCCTTGGAAATTAGCGAACGGCCCATATGTGGTACATCACATATGATGTCCAAATCCTCGGAATGAATTTTATGTAGCCATAAAGTTATCTTTCCCGTGATTTGGGCCCATAGCTCAGCCGGTTAGAGCACCTGCCTTTTAAGCAGGGTGTCGTGGGTTCGAGCCCCACTGGGCCCTCCAAATAAAAATGGTCTGCAACGCAGGCCCTTTTTATTTGGAACGATCATGCGGACCTCGAACCCACAGCGGCAACGCCGCGGGTTCGGCAGAATGAGGACGCGCGCAGGTGCTTGCACCGAGCACGCCGTAGTGGCGGAGCGAAGCGATCCCACTAGGCCATCCAAGAATAATCTTTTAAAATCCTCTGTTTTACAGAGGATTTTTGCACTTAGCGAATATTAAACGGGGACGGCTTTACTGTGGCGAGTCAAGTGTCGTTGCGCCGCGTATCTTCAAAAAATGCACGATCCTTTTACGGTAGATGAGAGCCACAACCGTTGCGCTGCACAGTACAAAATATGCTGGCAAAATTATGTCGACGCGAAGCTGTCCAATTGCCAGCACACCCAGCAATGATGCCAGTCCTTCAATGGCAAAGAAGGTAGGGCTTTCACTTGCGGGCTCATGCCAGGTTTTTACGAAGGTTGGTATATAGCCAATGAGATCCGAAAGCACGCCGAATGTTATTGCCAGCAAGCCGTTTCGGGTTACGGCATACATTACGAGTGCCACTACGCCAATCCCCAGGCATGATTTATCAAGCTTAGATGCGCCGCCCACACCATAAACGCTGGCTAATATCAATAGGTACGTTGCGCGAGCCAAAAATATGGCGGCAAATATTTTACCTGCCATATTGTGTGAATGGATTACGGCTAATACACCGGAAATGGAGGCGAGCCAAACAATTAAACGGGTGACTTTATGTGGTTTTGACTGATGGGCAAAAATACTCTTGGAATAAAAGATTGGTGAAATTAGCGATAGGAACAGTGTGCCAATAATCCAAAGATTCATTTTTAGATAATAGTATAAGCCTGGTATGGTTGCAAAATACATCCCTTGCACGAGGTATAAGTGCCATAAGGGATATAGCTCCTTGCGCTGCCGCTTGTCCAGCCTGTACTTTAGAAGTCTGTTATCTAGTAGCAACCTCCATCGTATCAATTCATCAACCAAAGTATATAAATTACTTGCTTGGTCGACCTCCAATCTATCCCTAGTAATGTGTTATTGCGGCTAAAAAGCCGTTCACCGGCTCTTTTTGCTATAGTACCTATCATGAAAGTAATCTTGGACATGGTAATTTCCCCAAACGGCTTCATTGCCCGCGAAAATGGTGATGAAGACTGGTTGCCGCACGAGGGCTGGAACGACTTTGCGGCAGAAGCGAAAGGGTATAACAACATCGTGATGGGCCGGGAAACCTATGAGCAGGTGACTGAAAAGTATAAAGACGAGAACTTTGACACCGTACCGGTCAGCCACAAACTAATCGTTACTCGTAATGAGGGCTTCCAGGCGCCGGACGGCTACGCAGTAGTGCATAGCCCGGCAGAAGCGGTTGAATATCTAGAAAAGGCCGGTGCAGACACTCTGTTTCTCATCGGTGGCGGAATCTTGAACTCGGCCTTTGCGAAGCTGGGTCTGGTAAATCAAGTTCAACTGACCGTGACTCCGTACATAATTGGCAAAGGTAGGCCATTTCTCGCTTTCGATGACTTTGAGTTTGGCATGACGCTGCTGGAAACTAAACAGCTTAGTTTGGGGCGCGTAAGGCTCGTATACAAGGTCAACTCAAAACAGTAGCCACAATTACCTTTGGATTTTCCTGCAATTTAGTTACAATACAAAAACACAAGGCCCTCCATGAGTGCTGCGGCTTCTTCTAGGGAAGTTTTTATTTGAAGTTTAATGAAAAAAATCTTGTACGCCCATGCATGAAGCACTACTAGAGCCCCACTCTCCAGTGGTTCAAAGGGTGTATCCAGAGCATCTCACAGGGGATGAGCTTGAAGCAATGCAAAGGCTGTATATCGCTGACGCCGTAGAGGCTTATCATGCAATCATCGAAGGTGATGCTGCTAAGGAGTCTTTGGGAAGGTATTTCGAGGCTAAAGCGCGAGGGCTGGCCGCAACAATTACAGATCCGGATCAAAAATTCTGGCTTGTAAAACAAAATGGTGGTGTGGTGGGGATGGCTGGCTACAATAGCAAGCGTGGCCTTATTCATTCAGTGTATATCTCGAGTGATGTTCGTGGCCAAGGCTACGGAAATTTTCTCATGAGCAGCGTGTTGGAGGAGACTAGCGATAACCCGCCCCGCTCTAGAACCGTTCAAGTTGCAAGTGCTAATGTAGGAGCGATCAAGTTTTATGAGACCCTAGGGTTCAAACCGACCGGGAGATCAAAGGACTGGAAGGTCGATGACACTACTGTTATACCTGAGATTGAGCTCGCTATATAGGTGAGGCCGTAGCGTTGCTGGAACGCGGCCGCTCCTTTATAAAACTTTCTGAAGGAAAAACAGTAAGCTGATCTTTGCCCGCTTGAGCGAAGGTGAAACTCCTTTTGTGCTAGATGAAATTATAAAGCCACATAACTGCAAAGAACGCATGCCTACCAAGCCCGAAGGGGAGGTTATGGCAACTGCCGATGGTGCTGCTCACTTTCTTGCGGACTTTTATACTCCCTTTGCTGGAGGCATTATGGTCCGCAAGGCGACTACGAAGCGCTGAAGCTCGTTTTGCATAGGGTTGGACGGCGAGATCATGAGTATGAGTGCCGCAAGGTGATCTGCATAAGACGTCGATAGGTACATGGCGTACGTTGTAGCTGTGCCTGCGGCAGTACTTAAAACGTAAGGCTTAATTGTCGATGAGCATTTTCTGTTTGCTACAATTGAAATATATATAAGATTGGAGAAACTATGGCCGCAGGTACTATAAACGATCCTTGGAAGTTGAAGACGCCGCCGCTGTCTTCGGAGTATGAAATGTACCTGGATGAGAAGGATGGAAGGGAAGTTATTGTCTGCGTTGTGGGGAAAACCACCCTCTTGTATGACAAGCGTGCAATAGAAGATTTACATGCCATGCTCAAGCGGAGCGGCGACTGGGTGGAGTTGGGCAGTGCGGATGAGCAGAAGCCTGCCAAAGACGGCACTGTGGAAGCATGGGGTCGTTCCAGCCAAAATCCAATCGGGGGTTGGTACGGGCTGAAGAAAGGTCTTCGAGGTAGGTTCGGAATGTATATGCCACCGCTTCTCGAGGAACTGGGCCTCGCAGAGGTCGAGCATAATCCCCGCGGAAACCGTATGCGCGCTAAATAATGAAACGTATGGTCTGGGTCTTGGGTACGGCATCGGAGACGGCTTTCGGGCTGACTATTTTGAAATTCCTTAACCCAATTTTTATCTTGATGAAACCATGCCAGCGTAACACCTTCACTAGAAATTAAGAGTAACTATTATTGTGCAGAATCCAACCTTAGGTTGACCGGAAATTAATTGTAATTCATGATAAGGTAGTTCCTCTGCTCTGGAAGGGAGATGCTGTGCCTGGAGAAGTGCAATCTGGTCGTCGGTACCTGTTAATGCGGCTTATGGCTGCCAATCGCTACTTCTACCCGCTCGCGGGCGCATCCAGCGTACTTGGCGTTATCGGGGTCGCGCTCGTGTGGCAAAACTACACAGAGAGCGGTCTGCGCTTCAACGTCGGGGTCACGCTGATGACGTTCGCCATTCTGGTCACCTTGGTGGCTGCGTTCTGTCGTGATAAGGCGCGCAACTCGCAGGGCGAGTAACATCGCACTTTTACAAGTTCAGGAGATGTGCAGTAATGAAGTGGCGCCAGACGTACCATGGCTCGCGGCGTGTACAACGCAGGAACAGGTGGTGGCCGCGCCGGCTCTACAGAAAGAAAACACGGGAGCAGATCCCGCCATCCCGCCTGCCCGGCTTGCCGAGGCACACGGAGACGGCCGTGCTCCACATGAAGGGACACCTCAGGAAGCGAAAGCAGCGCCATGTCGAGCGCACGCTCGTGCTGTTTTTCAGCAGGTGGCGCATCACTACCAGTTTGTCGCTCGTAGGCATGGCTGTTGCCTCTGGCGTTGGTGTAGCCCTGATCGTATCCCGGGACGCACTGAATGATAGTGGCAAGCCGCCGTCGGTGAGCGCACCGTCCAAGGTTGTAATCGAGGACTCGATTCGCCGAGGCCAGGACTTCGCGGCGGCACTGTACAAGTCGCTCGACAACGGGCAGGCTGTCCAGAGTGAGGCATCAGGTGTTCCGTTCCGGGTCCATTACCCGGCAGAGAATGTCTGGGTTCTGCTTGGTCAGGATCAAAGCCCATCGACGTCAATCAGCAACGAAGTCGACACCGCGACGACGCAGTCGTATGATATCGGCTTCGACTCGCCAACCACGACCGATGCGTTGAAGGCCCATGTAAAGATCAACTGGGCGTTCAGTGACAAGGTCTTCCAGATCAGCATCGCACCACAGAAGGTGAGGGAACCGGTCCAGCTCTGGCTGGATAGGGTGCTGCTGACGACGTTTGATCCCGGGCCTGGCATCAACTTGCCACTGAGCTTCACGCTCCCAAACGCTGACAAGTCGCTGGCGCGTATGAACCGGTACACGGTTCGCCACGCTACCCAAGAAGCGTATCTCTATTGGACTACTTACGGAAAGGAGGTGCCGGGAGCTCCGCAGCGGGCAGCCGCCCTCGGTAGGTTCCTAGTGGCAAACCGCTATCAGCCCGGGTTTGATCTGCGGGCACCGATCTTTGACTATGGCGTCGCATCGCTGCCCGATGATATGCCGGTCAACTCCGCGGCGTACCCCGACTGCAAGCACATTGCAGCTAGTAGTGAGTATGCGTATGCGTACCACTCGCGGGTATGTCTGTTCGAGGATGAGTACCTCGCGAGCGGGGAACGTGACCCGTTCCTTCAAGCTTGGGCGGCACTAACGGTACTCATGAAGTACCACGACCCGAACCACAAACTGCCAGAAGATTCCTGGTGGCTGCAAGGAGGAACGCCTGCCGAAGTCGCGCATCACCTGGAAGGTCAATGGGGCCGCAGTGGAGAGGGTGTGCCTAAATGTACGCCGTTCAGCTGCTCTGAAGAGAGCAGTATCCGAACCTCTGTGTTTGGGGCGCTGGAAGCCCAGTTGGGCTACTGTTACGGTGTCCCGGAGGCCCAGAAGTTCGCCGATGCTGCCGCGGCAGTGATCGTGCGGACCCAGATCGGTCCGGATGGACTCATCGTTGCGGCGAACGGAACGACGTACTATCGGCCCATGCAGGCTGGCAGCTATCTGGACGCGTGGTCGAAGAACTATAAGTTCGTCAACCCTACCAGCCCTAAGTTGCCGCTCGTGGTCGCGCTGACTGTCAAGGACGCGCACCTGACGCCACTGGAAGCTGACGGGATCATCGCGTCCAATAGCGAGACGACGTTTGACGCACTCGCATTCCTCAACCTGTATAAGGAGGTCAAGTACGATCACGCCTGTACGGCGTGACTAACTCATGCGGGATGGTGGGGAACCCAACGGCTCTCCAGCCACCCACCATCCCGCAGTAAATCTTGTAGGTATGCAGTATTTTCAAGAATTGTTTTTTTATTTTTGCTTTGCTACCATTAAGCCTTAAGCACGTTATAGACAAATTGCTAACTAAAAGCGGACGGATGCTGTTTCAGAAAGTGGCCGATCTTGTATGACCGCACGTTTACCGAAGCCTGGTTCAGATAATAATGTTTGGGGTGCCATCCTCAATGATTTTCTTGCAGTCTCGCACAATACCGACGGAACGTTACGGAGCGGTGCGCTAAGTGGGGCTGGGGTGTATACCAAGCCGGGCAGTGGCATTCCGGCGAGTGACCTGGATGACAGTGTTCAGGCAACACTAGCGAGCGTTTCGGGCCGGCTGGATACTTCTATTGTTAGTGCCAAGGGTGACCTGGTGGTCGGTAGTGGTGCGGCCGCAGTCAACCGTCTTGGGGTAGGCAGCAGTGGTCAAATTCTACAGGCTGACCCGACCCAAGTGTTAGGCGTAAAATGGGCAACTGCTCCTTTTGCTGCATCTAATACGGCCTTGAGTGTGTTTGCCCCTGAAGCGTATGGGGCCATTGGTAATGGCACTGTTGACGACACGGTCGCACTGCAAGCAGCAATCAATGCGGCTGGGACAGCTGGCGGAGGGGTAGTGCGGTTAAGCGGCAAGTACCTAGTAAGCTCAACTATCGCACTCAGCCGACCAAACGTTCTTCTGGAGGGAGCGGTCCCGTCATTTTGGAATACTGCGCAGTCGCAGTTTGTCGTTGCTCCGGCCTTAAACGGCTCGGTGATAACAGTAACGGCCAGTGGCTGTTCTGTGGTAAACATCGCATTCATACCTAAGACTGGTTCATTGTCTGCCGCAACAGTTACGATCACTGGCACTCGCCCATCGCCGGTGGAGGGGTTTGTAATGAGAGATGTGTACGCTACCGGTCTTGGTGGTGTTACAGCGAACTATATGGAGCGCAGTAAGTTCGATGGCGTCAACTTACAGGACTGGAACGGTGTTTCTGGTTTTTCGTTCACCAATTGCCAGCTTATATTTTTGCGCGATTGTAATAGTGCGGCAGCTGGCGCGGGAACGACTTCATCGTGGATATATGACTGGTATTTTTCGCAATGCGAAACAATCGTCATGTTCAACTGCGAGGCAAATAATGCGCCGTACTATGGCTTTTACATGAGCGCTACCAATGATTCAAAATGGTATGACGTAGAGTTTAATGGTGCAACTCAGGCGCAGCTATACGCAGTAAACTGCACGGATAATCAGTTTGTGAACCCCTATTGTCTTGGTGAGAGCACTGCAACGCCTACGGGGTTTAGCTTTTATCAGTGCTCGGTACTGATGGTTGAGGGAGCATGGGTCGGCGATTCGACGGGGAGTCAGGTCATCTTTAAATCATGCAATAATGTGCACCTGACTGATTCCACAATTTTTACGAATAGTTTGCAGAATGCCATCGTACTGACTGACGACGGTAGCATGGGGAATAGCGACATTGTAATAGCGGATTGTAATCTAAATGGTGACAACGGTTTGGGCGCGGCAGTCACGCTCGGAGGGACAGTCGGCGGTGACGTAATCCAGATATCTGGATGTATTGTCCATGCTGCGGGGAACGTAGGTTCCAAGGGGTACGTGTTTAATAACCCTGGTCTTAACATGGTGACTATATCTGGAGGCAGTATCCATGGGGTTAGTGCGGGCTTTAGCATCCTGCAGGCGCCAAACCACCTCACACTGCTCTCTGGTATTAATGTGGGTATTGATGTGACCACCCCGTGTAGCCTGCCACTCCCGGGCATGATAAAAGTTATTGGTTGTGTCAATCTGCCCACGTCGACCAATAGTGTAGCTACCAATTATACTTTTCAGATATCCGATCTTGAGACCGTAGTCGAAGGCAACAGCTCAAGCCCCCTAACATTCACCCTGCCGCTGGGTGTGTTCCCGGTGGGAACGATTCTGTGCGTGTTCCAAGAAGGCACTGGCGCAATTACCATCGCAGGTGCGAGCGGTGTGACGCTATGGGCGCCAAACAACAATCCATCCACAACCTTTCGTTACCAAACGCTGACGCTGCGTCAGCGCGATGTCAACTTGTGGGTCGTCGAGACGCCAATTCCCTTCCAGCTGCAAAACCCAACCCAGACTGCAAACAACTACACCTTCCAACTTACCGACGCAGGAACCGTAGTCGAAGGCAACAGCTCAAGCCCCCTAACATTCACCCTGCCGCTGGGTGTGTTCCCGGTGGGAACAATTATAAAAGTCTTTCAGATCGGCAGTGGAAATATCACGATAGCTGGTGCATCTGGTGTCACGCTCTGGGGAGCCAGCGGCACTTCTAGCCCTTATGCGCAGGTAACACTTCGTCAACGCGGCACAAATCTATGGGCTGTTACTACTGGATAAACTCTCTTTACGGGGTCTACGATGCGCTCTATGTAATCGAGCCTGCCTGACGCTTTGCTACGAATGCTATAGTTAGCCTATGCTTGCCTTCCCGCTGCTCGATGAACTGCCGGCCGAGCTTAATGGCCTTGTATACGATTTTTGGTGGGATCACAAAAAGCTCCATGCGCTCGAGTTACCGTTACTTGAGTGCGCAACTGGGGAGCTGTTGTGGCAGCTCGATTTACGTTGGTGGCAGTATCGGGATAAGCCGTTTCGGCTGACGCCTCGTCAAGTATGGGAGAGTCCAGACGCGTTTCATGAGCAATATCAGCGAACTTTAGCAGCAGATCTGGCGTATCCGATTATTGTCCGGGAGGCTGGCGAGCGTAAAATTATCATCGACGGCATTCACAGATTACTCAAAGCAGCAATGCAAAGTATCCCTGTACTGCAAGTGGCCATTTTTTCTGACGATTTGATTCCTCATATACTGCACGAGCATCAGGAGTGAGCTGATCTACTATTAGTAGTCAATTGTGCTTTGTCGTAGTACTTTTAGACATCGTATTGCATGCCACTCATGGTTAGTCGCGAATGCTTTGCTATGCTACTGCAATATGCGGCAGCTGCGACGACAGTGCAATCGAACAACTTTACTAATGGCTGGATGTGCAGCGTTTTTAGTTGGGTTAGCCTTAGGGCGACGGCTTGGCCTGGGCGGCTGGCTGGGTTTAGGTAGCTTGCCGCTTGCTTTTGTGGCGCTTAAGCGTCGGACGAGAGCGATGCTCTTCTTGATGCTATCGGCAGGTTTGCTACTGGGAATATGGCGGGGTAGCGCGTATATGGGCGAGCTCCGTCCGTATCAAGATTTGGCGCTGCAAAAGGTGCAATTTACGGCTACTGCTAACATCGACGCCGTGTATGGTAAGAGTTCGCAGTTGAGCTTTGTGGTGCGCGATGTGCATTTTACCTCTCCGAGCAACTTGCGGGTGCCGGGGACTATAAAAGTCAGTGGCTTCGGCGAGACAATGGTGTACCGTGGCGACCAGCTACAGGTGAGTGGCAAGCTATATCCTACACGTGGTGCTAGTCAGGCAACAGTTAGTTTTGCGCAACTGCATAAGGTAGGTGGCGCATCGGCACCGCTAGACACGCTTCGGCGGAAGTTTACGGCGGGCATGCAAAGTACACTCCCGGAGCCATTAGCGTCATTTGGCCTTGGCTTGCTCGTAGGTCAACGCAACACGCTGCCAGAAGCACTTACGCAGGCATTACTTATGGTGGGTCTCACGCATATTATTGCAGTTAGCGGATATAATCTAACGATCTTGCTTGAGACATGCCGGCGACTCTTAGGCGGCAAATCTAAGGTGTTTTCAACGGCAGCTGCACTGGCTGTCATTGCCGGTTTTCTGGCCATAGCGGGCACTAGCGCGAGTATTGTCCGGGCGGCTGTTATCAGCGTGCTGGGTTTGAGCGCGTGGTACTACGGGCGCACGGTCCGTCCTGTTTTACTCCTACTGCTTGCGGCGGCAGGCACTGCTTATGCGAACCCGGCATATGTGTGGTCGGACATTAGCTGGTATCTGTCGTTTTTGGCATTTTGTGGCGTGTTGATACTGGCGCCGGTAGTGACCTATAGGCTATACGGCCAGAAGGAGCCCCATCTGCTCATGCAGATAGCGCTCGAAAGTGTGTGCGCGGAAGTGATGACGTTGCCACTCATTCTATATACATTCGGACAAATGTCACTCGTGAGTTTGCTTGCTAACGTCCTTGTGGCTGCGCTGATACCGCTTGCGATGCTCTGTAGTTTGCTCGCAGGCCTGGCGGGCATGCTTGTGGGCGGTATTGCCGGATGGCTGAGCTGGCCGGCACACGTACTACTTACCTACATGGTCGACGTGGTGTACATGCTGAGCCGTATACCACATGTATTCCAACAAAACAGGTACCTGTCAACGCTGGATATGGCGCTATGCTATTGTATCGCTGCGCTACTTATGGTGGTGCTACATGTAGCAAAAAAACACCGGTCATGGCCTAAAAATGTAGTCACCGAAGTAAAAAGTATGTAATCGGGCTAGAAATTATTACAACAATGCTTATACTAGTACATATGGAGGAACGTCTGAAATTCGGAGCATTTAGAAATATACAGCCCGCAGGGGTTGTGCGTCAGTTTGCCAAAAAACGTACCGTTCTATTCCAGGGCGAGGTGCCACAGAGCGTTATGGTGTTACAGAGTGGCCTCATGAAGGTCTACGGAATAACCACCGGCGGTGACCAGCGAACAGTAACACTACTGAGTGCTGGTGATATCTTCCCGGTTGAATGTGTGTTTGATAAATCGCGCGTGAGTCTGTACTACTACGAAGCACTTACTGATTGTACAGTGCTAAGTCTGCAGAAGGCTGAATTCTTGGCGGCGCTTGAACGTGATGGCGCACTAAAGGATCAAGTGTTCCAGTCGTACATGGCACACTACACCAGCGCGACAATGCATATTTATGCGTTAGAGCATTCACATGCTCAGGAAAAATTAGTGTATATATTGCAGTATCTTGTTGCGCGGTTCGGCGAAAAGCAGCCAAATGGGCTCGCTAAAATATCGCTCAGGCTTAGTCATCAGGATATTGCAGAAATGGTGGGGCTAACACGCGAAACGACTGCGGTGGAGCTACACCGGCTTAAGGATAGGAAGCTCATAGACTACCAACGTTTCGCCTACTATGTAAATGTTCCCCTGCTTGTGCAGGCTACCGGTAGCGATGAATTTGAGAACGTCGCCGTCTGAGAAGCAAAAGCTAGGCACACTAAACTACCGGCAGCTCTTCCGCGATCTGCCGGGTGCTTTGCTGCTGCTTGATGCCTTAGCGCCAGACTTTCCTATATTAGACTTGAACAAGACATGCGAGGAGCTTGCCGGAGTAGGCCGCACCGATGTCATTGGCCGTCCTGTGTTTGACGTGTTTCCTGATATTAGCAGCAGATTCCGTAAGACAGGAGTGAGTGAGCCGCGCGAGCACATAGAAGCGGTAGCTAAAACCGGTAGTCCAAAGCAGCTTGAAACATTTCGCTATGACAGAAAGCTGCCTGGTGGCAGAACGGAAGCCCGTTATTGGCAGGCCAACTATCAGCCGGTTTTTGACACTGAACAGAGAGTGCAGTACATACTCTGCACGGTGCTTGATGTAACGGAAGGGGTGCGTGTATCGCGCCGCGAAAAAAGTCTGGAAAGTAAACTGCAAGCGGCATTGGAAATTGGGAGAGTGGGCAGCTGGGTTTGGGATGTGCAGGCAGATACTATTGTGGGTGACAAAAATCTGCCAACACTGCTGCATCTGAACAAAAAAGAACGGGCAGCAGGTACGACCATTAAGCGTTTTTTGGCGGCAATTCACCCTGATGACCGGCCAAGGGTTGAGCATGCCATACGCATGTGTATCATTAAGCGTGCGCCATTCGAGGAAGAGTTTCGCTACATACGTAAGGATGGTACGCAAAACTGGGTGCTCGCCCGTGGTAAGGCCGAGGACCATGATGGCGGACTGGTATTTTCGGGCGTTATGGTCGACACAACGGAGCGGAATGATTTGCGTGCACAGATAGAGCTTGCCCACCAGCAAGAAGAGCTAAACCGCCAGACAGCAAAAATATTGCAGCAGCGTAACGAAGAGTTGATAGCCATAGGTCGCAGTAAGGACGAGTTTGTGGCTCTGGCCTCGCATCAGCTGCGTACGCCGGCAACGGCAGTGAAACAATATCTAGGCATGGTGCTGCAGGGCTATGCAGGTGATATTACCGATGTGCAAACCGACATGCTCGAAAAAGCGTTTGAAAGTAACGAGCGGCAAATACAACTCGTCAACCAAATTTTAAATGCTGCCCGCGTTGATACGGGCCGTTTGATAATGTCGCCGGTGACAATCGATTTACGCACCATTGTACAGGCGGCCTGGGACGAAATGAAAGGTGTGTTCGAACAGCATCAGCATCGCTACAACTTAAGTTTGCCCGCTGTTCCGTTGTGGGTTGAGGCGGATCAATCATATGTACGTATGGCAATTGAAAATGTGCTGTATAACGCATGTATATATACGCCCGATGGAGGCTTGATAACAGTTCGATTACAGCGCGTGGACGGCACGTGTCGTCTGAGCATTACGGACACAGGTGTGGGCATTGATAAGGCGGACATTGGCAAGTTATTCGCAAAGTTCTCACGCATACATAATCCACTCAGCGTGCAAGCGGGGGGCAGTGGTATAGGGTTGTATTTAACATCAGAAATTGTGCGGCTACATCAGGGAAAGGTAGATGTTACCTCTAAGCTGCATCATGGTACGACGTTTGCTATTTCATTCCCGCTCATGCACAATAAAAAACAAGATGAACTCAAAAGCGGCTAATGCGTGTACGCGTAGACACGGAAAGGCTGATAGCTTTTTTGAGAATATGCGAATTTGCTTACAGAATAAAATAATCAACTACGTACAATAACAGGATTAATAGGAAGAGACTACTAGTATGGTAAACGCGAGCGATAAAGACTTACAGGTGCTAATCGTGGAAGACGAGCAACTATTAAATGAGGCCTATGCTCGTGTCCTTTCGGCCGCGAATATATCGTTGCTCCGAGCCTATAACGGCAAAGAAGCACTGGACATATTACAAGCCGAAAAGCCGGATATTATCTTACTGGATTTACGTATGCCCGTTATGAATGGCATAGAATTTCTGCAAAACCTACAGCCCAAAGAACACTTTCCCGATACTAAAATAATTGTATTTAGTAACTATGATGATCAGCGCGAAATTGACGAAGCCTTTGCGCTCGGTGCCATGCATTACATGCTGAAAGCATGGGCGACTCCGGATGAGCTGGTAAAACTGATCCGCGAAGTTGACAACGCATCTCAGCCGGTCGGCTAGGCCGTTTTCTGAGTGTAAGAGGCAATTATTACACCTTTTGGGGGAGGCTCGCTTACAGCCTAACCATGCGACCGAGCCATATACTATAATCAGCGCCCAAGAGGTAGGGCGCGTAAGTGGAGGAGAGAGGCTATGGGTTCAAAGAATCTTGAACGGAAAATCAACAGCTTTTTACACCGTAAAGAAACCGAATTCCCTGAACTTGCCTTGTCCGGCCGAATTGACGAGCGTACCATGAAATACGCCATAGACCTACGTGAAAGCGGCCAGTTGCCGTTCGAGCGCTAAGCTGTAATTGCCGAGTTACCGCCGGCACCGATGAGACGGTGGCCGGTTTTCTTTTTGGCCTGAAATCTGGTATGATAACAGATATGTTTGGAGTAGCGAAATAAATGTCAGGGCATTCAAAATGGTCAACAATTAAGCGCGAAAAGGGTGCTAAAGATGCGGCACGCGGCGCAGTATTTACTAAGCTGGGCAATGCAATTGCTATTGCTGCACGGAGTGGCACCGACCCGGAGACTAACTTTGCGCTTCGTTTGGCTATAGACAAAGCCAAGACGGCAAATATGCCAGGCGCGAACATACAGCGCAGCATCGATCGCATAAAGGATAAAGACGCAGCACAATTGCAGGAGCTGCTCTATGAAGGCTATGGACCAGGTGGTGTAGCTATTCTGGTGGAAGTCGCAACAGACAACATAAACCGTACCTACCCGTTAGTAAAATTGGCTTTTAGTAAGCACGGCGGCAATATAGCCGAGAAGGGTGCGGTGGCGTTTCAGTTTGATCGCAAGGGTGTCATTCGTGTGAAGGCCGTTGGTGACGATTTGTTGCTCGCAGCGATTGATGCTGGGGCCGAGGATGTGCAGGAAGAGGGTGACGAGAGCGTGGTCTACACTGCTGCGACGGATCTTGCTAAGGTGCGAGATGCTCTCAAAGAAGCGGGTGTGGCAATCACCGAAGCTGAGCTGAGTTATGTGCCGAATACCACTATCGCCGTGACCGACAAAGAAACCGCCGGTAAAATTATGCGTCTTATGGATGCACTCGATGATATTGACGACGTACAGAATACGCACGTTAATTTCGATATCTCTGACGACCTTTTGGCGTAAAAAATATCACTGTGGCGTGAGCTCCTTTATCGGTATGCTGCCGACGAGGAGTGTTGACCATGGCTGCCGAGACTGCCCATTACGAATTTTTCTGTTTATCCCAAAAGTCGCTGTGTGATGGGCCGTGGCCACAGAATGCTGATTTATCACATGATGCTGGTTTGGCGGTAGTCAGAGCAATGCTGCATCATACCCTCCTTGATAGTGGAGGTAAGCCAGTACGCCCTAAGCAGTTCCATGAAGTACCTATGCAAGACCCAGGTGTGGATGGCATGCATCTTATGCACGGCGTTGAATGTCGCCATTCTCTAATGGCCGTTCCATCAGCGCAGTATTGGGGTTTTCCCATTGGGCAGTTGGAGCGCGCACGATTAGTGGATCCGCAAGATGTGGCGCGGGCATGTTTAAAAGGCCTAAGTGCAGTGCTTGAGCAGAATAAAGTCTGGGATGAGACGAATGCTCAGTTTCGGTCTGCGCCACGCTTGTCAGATTACGGCCGCCTGCTGGATAATACCGCAGATATTGCTGCGAAACAGCCAGAATTGCCACTTACGATGAATGCATACGCGGCCTATATTGCGCGTGTGGGCGGCTATTTTTTGGCCCACGCTATGGATGACTCGAGTTTGGGTAATGTGCAACTGTCTGCGCACGAACATCATTTTTCGCAGGGCATGTATACACTGAAACCCGGCCCGTCGTCCACGCCTGCGCTATACTAGGGGCATGAGAATATTGGGGATTGACCCAGGCACGGGTATTTTGGGGTTCGGCATTATTGAGGCTGAACGTGGCAGGTTCCAATTGGTAGATGGGGGAGTGATCCGTACTCCTGTTAAAGAGGATGATGCGGTACGTTTACTGACAATCTATGAAGAGCTAACGGATATTATCGCTTCTGCAAAACCTACGATAATGAGCGTTGAAAAGCTGTTTTTTGCACGTAATGTAACGACCGCTATGACCGTAGCGCAAGCTCGTGGTGTGGTACTGCTATGCGGCAAACAAGCCGGCATGGAAATATACGAATATACGCCAATGCAGATCAAGCAGGCGATAACCGGCTATGGCAAGGCTGATAAAAAGCAGATGCAGGAAATGGTGCGAACCATCTTGGGGCTAACGGAAGTACCGAAACCGGATGATGCTGCCGATGCCATCGCTGCTGCGCTTACATTCGCACAGAGCGTACGTTAGAACAGATGGTGTAGGCGATCGTGGAAGGTGACCTTTTCCATCTGGCCTGCACAACTGGCGGGGTCTTTGGTGATATCGTAGTGATGGGCGGTGCTTGGTACTGACTTGTATTGTTTTTGTAGGTCAGTGTTGCTTGCATCTCCAAAGCTGAGCAGCAAGCGGTCGTCGTCGCCGATGACTTGGTTGGTTATCGGGGCTAGGCCGGTGTAGTCGTCACCGTTAAGGATGACATGGAGTTTGTTGATGCCATCTGCTTTGTACATAGTCCCATCCCGCGTTTGGATAAAATCTGGCCCGACATACCAGCCTAAGTTTTCAAAGAATTGCCCCCAGGTGACACCGTCATCATGTACATGAACCAACGAGTTTATATTGTCGTGCATGTGCGCGCGTTGCTCTGGTTGAATCGTGCCGCTTACCGTACATGCGGTCACCTCTTGGTAGTAGGTGGGGCTAGCAAATGTTTGACGTTGGCCGTTTATGTACACGGCAAAATTGGCATGGTAGTGAGTATGATTTGGATTACTGTATGTAGCGAAGCGGATGGCCAGAACGATGAGTGCACCAAGTAGCAGTCCGGCGGCAACCAGCACGTATTGTTTTTTGAACACTTCCAGAAAACGTCCCATATGTATAGTATAGCGTGGTTCTTGGGGTGTATGCGAGAGGATATGTCATAATGGGTGCATGATAGCGACATTGGAGGGAATTGTTAGCGAAAAACTAGCCGACATGGTTGTGCTGAATGTACATGGCGTCGGGTATGGTCTGCAAGTAACGTCTGAAGATTTTGGACGTTTACCATCTGGTGAGGCAGCCAAGCTGTATATACATGAACATGTGCGTGAACAGGCTTATGATTTGTTTGGGTTTGTGCAGCTTGATACGAAAAAACTGTTTGAACAACTGCTAGGCGTTAAAAATGTGGGGCCAAAGGTTGCGCTGGCGGTGCTCGATATTGGTACGGCACCGGCGGTGCGTGGCGCGATTGCAGCAGGTGATGTAAAGTTGCTTCAGAGTGCTAAAGGAGTGGGGAAGCGGGCGGCCGAGCAGATTGTGGTTGAGCTGCGCGACAAGGTAGGTCTTAGCGCAAGCGATGCGGCCGAAGGTATTGTTTCTCGCCCAGGCGTAAACACGCAAGACGAGGCAGTAGAAGCACTGATTTCGCTTGGCTACACGCCACAAGATGCGACAACTGCGCTTAAGGATATTGATGTGCTGTTGCCAACGGAAGAACGCATCAAGCTAGCACTTAAGAGATGAAGACCACAATACAAAATCCGGCCGCGCCCCGATTGACGCAGAGTCTAGATCCTTGGGATGACGCGGCTGATGAGCTGGTAGAAATTGATAGCGCCATCGTACGAGAGGCAGACCTCGTTAGTGCCAAAAGACTGAGCGTTGATGCATCGCGGCTCGAGAGTGTAAGTTTAACGGGTGCAGTGTTTGATACATTGGAGATCACCGATTCTGAATGCAATCGGCTGGAAAGCGCGGCCGTGCAGGCTCATAAAGCCACTATGCTCCGCGTATGCATGACTGACTGCAGGCTCACCGGGTCGGAGTTCGCCGAGGCTGAATTCCAGGACTGTGTGTTTAGAAACGTTAAGTTTGATGATGTTGGATTCCGGTTTGTTTCATTCAAACGAGTGCGATTTGAAGGCTGTATCTTACGAGAAGCAGATTTTAGCAACGCAAAATTCTCCCATGTAGTAATGACTGACTGTGATCTTGAAGGTGCAAATTTTACGTCGGCGAGCTGCAAGGATTTTGATGTCTCCGCCGAAGATTTAACGCTCGTTAAAGGGCTCCTAGGACTTAAGGGAGCGACTATCTCGGAAACGCAGCTCATGCAGCTTGCGCCTTTGCTTGCCTCTGAACTCGGTTTTCAGGTTATTGAATGATCCGTACTAAATAACACACCACCACAGCATAAGCTTATTGCGGTATAATCAAACTTAATGATTGAACGGATTGTAGGAGCGGCACCCCAGGCTGATGACGAAGTTGAGCAAGAGCTCGAAAACAAGCTGCGCCCTCAAGACTTTGCAAATTACATTGGTCAAGACCGTCTCAAGAAAAATCTGCAGCTGGCAATACAGGCAGCCAAAAAACGTGGCGAAGCGTTAGATCATGTGCTGCTATATGGTCCTCCCGGCCTTGGCAAGACTACTATGGCAAGCGTGATCGCTAACGAAATGGGTGCGCAGATACGTATTACATCTGGTCCAGCCATAGAGCGAGCAGGGGATCTGGCTAGCTTACTTACAAATTTGCAGGATGGTGACATACTCTTCATCGACGAAATCCACCGGCTACACCGCACCGTCGAAGAGGTGCTGTATAGCGCCATGGAAGACTACAAGCTTGATATCATGCTTGGTAAGGGACCTAGTGCGCGCAGTTTACGGCTGGATTTACCTCAGTTTACGCTGATTGGTGCCACGACTCGCACTGGAGCGTTAGCAGCTCCGTTGCGCGATCGATTTGGACACATCCATCGGCTAGAATTTTACACACCTGAGCAAATTTCGCAGATTGTTATGCGTGCAGCAGGTATATTAAATGTTGCCATACGGCCAGATGCAGCAAGCAGACTAGCTGAACGGAGCCGGCTGACGCCGCGTATAGCTAACCGGCTTCTGAAACGTGTGCGAGACTATGCAGATGTGAATGGCGATGGCATCATAGATGTGGCTATTAGCACTCAAGCACTCGAATTACTTGAGATTGATGAGCTGGGATTGGACCCAGCCGACCGTCTGTTGCTCGCCGCTATTATTGATAGTTACCATGGTGGGCCAGTAGGCGTAGAAACATTAGCTGCATTGACCGCGGAAGAGCGCAGTACCATAGAAGATTTTATCGAGCCGTACCTGATGCAGATCGGCCTTTTGGAGCGCACGCCACGTGGCCGCAAGGTAACACACAAAACCTATCAGCACCTTGGCAGGCAAATGCCCAAGGTCGAAGCGTAGCTGGACTGGTGCTGGCACTAACAGCGGTGGGACTCTTGTGGTAAACGCGATATAATAGAATCCATGCAAGTTACTCAAAAGACCAATACGGTACTTCACCAAAAACTTCCCATAGATGCCGACGAAGAGATTCTGGCAGTGTATAAACACCACTGGTTTGCCTACGCAGTAAACTGGATTATTGGTGTGATAGTGGTGACTATCATTATGACTTTGGCGTACATTTTAACCTCAATTGGTGGCGCTGATAGCACAATTGTGACATATCGATCGCAGATTCTCGCGGTCGCTGCGGTGTTTTCGGTACTGATACTGGCGGGCACGTTTGTGCCCGTTTATTTGCGTATGCAGGAGCAAGTAGTGCTTACCGATGAGGCGGTTTTGCAATTGTTACGACCAAGCTTGTTTGCAAACAAAATAGACCAGCTGAGCTTACGTCACATTAGCGATGTATCAGTTCAGCAGGACTTTCTGGGTACTATTTTCGGCTACGGCCACATCACCATTGAAACGCCCGGTGAACAGAATAATTATCATTTTTCGACGCTGAATAATCCGCAAGTTTCGGCTCGCGAAATCATCGCCGCGCACGAAAACTTTGATGCTGCGTTGCATGCGGGCCGCATGCCAACCACGCTGGGCGAGCCGGTGGCTCAGGCGCCGGCCATCGATCCTGAGCAGTATCGGCAATTTTTGCAGTATCAACAAATGGTTGCGCAACAGCAACAGGACCAGACGGCAGGTACCGCGACTAACGCGCAAGATCAGACCACGCCAGGCACTCCCGCCGAAGATTCAGAACCGCGACAACAACGGTAGAATATAGTCGTTGCATTTTACGGCTGCATTGACAGTCTATTCGTGAAATGGATTCTGGCGGGCACCGTCAAACAGCGACTGTACGCTAACGCTGTTATCTTGCAGACTTTGAATTTTTTGGATTGTCGCTGCATCTATATGGGGCTGCGGTGTGGATTGTGCCGATTCTTCGCTTGTGCTGGCAGGTGTGTTGCTAAAAGCATTAATGCGCCAAACGATAAATCCGTACAGACTAGCCACTACTAGGAAAAAGAGGAATACGCGGTAAGCGTTCACCTTGCGTGTAAAGGCTGCTATTTGGGCCGGTAGATCACTTACATTGAGGTGTATTTCGCTGTTTTTCATGGTTTTATAAACTCATTTATGCCTAAGGTGAAGGAGACTTTATTGGGACTTAATGGGTCTGGCACAACCGATATAGTGCTTACCTGAGCCGTGCGGCGGTTTTGTTCTAGCTTACTCAGGAAAGTTATGAACTGGCTGTATGGAACTTCATCAGCCGCAGTCAGGGTAACGGTAATCTGTAGTTCATATACACCCGGCATGCCTTTTACGGGCGTGAGTTGGGTAAGGTTTTGGTTAGTTGTGGGGGTAACAATGCTAGCGCCCAGCGTTGAGGTAGGGAAGGTGATGGAGGATAGCTTGGCTATACCGCTTTGTGTCGCCAGGTTGACGATTTCGCGGACAGCTTCCGCCTGATCTTTGTCCTGAGGCACAACGGTCTCGGCAATAGTGTTAAGGTCGCTATACTTAGTGATATCTCGCTTATTTTTTACAAGCGAGGTTTGCAGTGCATCCAGTGCCGCACTGTCACCGCGCAGCTTTGCGAGTTTATCGGCTTGGGCTCCCATAAGCTTGTTTGCCCCATAAGCCACACCAAAGAATCCGCCCAGTAATAAGATTAGCGCAGTGCTAAGTACGAAATAGAGCTGCTTGGCTTTCACGACCTGACACCTTTTGTATCATTTATAAACAGAAATGGATTGTTTTTTGCAAATAGCGCTCGTAGTGTAACGGTGCAGGGGTAGTCTGCATTTACCCCTGAGCCTGTGTTTGAACAGGATATGCTTACGATGTCCGCTTTGCTGAAAATCTGATTCTTTGGGTCGGCAAGGTTAACTTGTAGCTGAGTTGCGGCATTATAGTTGGTGGTTTGTGCAGTGATGCCGATGCCACCCTGTGTTTGCGTGATGGCTAGATTGGTCAGTATGGCATTGTTTGGTGTGACGCTCGCTAGTTGTTTTAAAAGCTTTGAAAAGAGAATCTCCTGGGACAGGACCTGCGCGACCAGTTTCAGGTTGTTTGATATGGTACCGACCTGTTTTTGCACGGATGCGAGGTGTTGTGTTTGAAGTTGTTTGTTGGTGTCGGCAATCTGCTGAGTGGTGCTGTTGATAGACCTGTTCAGATACAAGTAACCGCCACCAGCGAGCAGGGCGCCACCAATGAGGGTAATGAGACAGGCGGTACACCACCGGAGCAATACGTAGTTGCGGCGTGCATATCGGTAGGCTGCTTTTGTTTCGGGCGGCAGCAAGTTGATCATGCGAATACTTCTTTCGGATCGGTAACTGCTAGCCCGGCCGCAGTGACATACGACATGCGTTCGGTTACATTAAACGGTTGCAAGCGTCCAAAATCGAGGTATGAGGTAGGATCGAAGGCACGGACAGCAAGACGCAGGTTGCTAGTAAGGTAGTCAACGAGGCCGGGCATGTTGGCGCCACCGCCGGCAATAACTACTTGGGATATTTTGCGCTTGTCGTGAGCATGTTCTTCGTAGTAGCGCACCGTGCGTTTAATTTCTTTTATAAGCAGGCTCAATGTGGGAGTGAGCGCCTTTTCTATTTGGGCCTGCTTTTTGCTGAGACCCAAACCGTACTTTGCCTTTATAAGCGTTGCTTCTTTTTCGGTTACATTGAGCTCCTCGGCAATGGCGGCGGTAAGTAGCTCGCTTCCACAAGCGACCGTTCCGCTCACCGTCGGTCCGTCGTCATAGACAGTGATGTCCGCGCTGTTGCTGCCAAAGTCGATAAGGAGCGATGGTATATCGCTCTGCGCGTCACGTGCGAATAAATGCGCACCAGCCCCACTGGAGGTCTGTATGGCAACTACCTCGAGCCCCAATAGACGAGGCAGCATAAGGTAGGAGTTGATGATGTGCTTCGGCATTGCCACAATAAGCACGTTGGTGTTATCACCATTAGCGCCGGCGCGAATATAATCCAGATACAGATTATCAAGTGCGGCTGGTATATATTGCTCGGCTTCGTTCTGGACAGCCTCGGCGAGCTCTTTCTTGCTCAGCTTAGGTGTTTCCATAGAATGGGTAAACGTCTGGGCAATCGGTACTGACATTACCACGCGGTTAGTGGTAATGTCACCAATCAGGTGATGATTGAAGAGCGCGAGTGCGGCCTCGGCGATAATTTCGGGAGCAACAATAACACCTTCTTTTATTGCGCTTGGTTCAAACGTGGTCTCGCCGTAGCCTACTATTTTAGGTCTGCGTTTGTCGGGCGTGAGTTGCATGACGCGGATTTTGCCATGGCCAATATCGAGCCCAAATACGGGTTTATCCTCGAACAGCGATGGTAACTTATTTGTCATTTTGCCCACATTTTTAGCATAAGCTTTGTCTCAGTATATCATCTTGGTGTAATCAAGAGGAGCTTGGAATTTGCTGGTAACTAGAAATGGTCCACGTCTTTGAACCGGATGAGAGTGTAGTCCCAAAGACCACCGTGCCGGCACCAGAGAGGTCTACCGTTTGTCCGGCGGCCGCACCAACGTTACCACTGCCCGAAAGTGAGACCTTGCTCCAATAGGCGTCAAAGATCATACCAGCTAGATTGACCGAGCCACCCACTGTGATGTTTTGCTGGCTTTGTGAGTTGTATAAGTTGGTGCCCGTAGGCGTAGAAGCGGGATTACCGGTGGCATTCTTGAAGCTAACAAAATCAATACCCGCGCCGCTGGCATTGGCAATCATACTGGCCGAGCCACCCACACTTATAGTTCCGTCCACCACTATAATTGGTCGAGTGGCACCTAGGCCGTCGGCGACTTTAATTTTAACTGCACCACCCACCGAAAGGTTGCCAGGAATGTATACATTCCCCGAAATGGTTATGGTGCAGCTATTGCCCCAGCTAATGGTTGAGCCGGTAAGGTCGATATTGGCTGGCAGAGTGATTGATTTGTTGCCGCTGCAAGCGTATGTACCGCTCGTGCCCGAAGCTGTAGTAGTCACGGCTCCAACCACGGCTGAGCGGTTGTAGACCGGCTGTGAAACGCTTGGTGATGTGCAGCCAACCTGTAGTCCTACACCACTGCTGCCTCCCTGAATGTTGTTGTTCGGGCCGGTGCTTGTTTGTCCTGTGGCGCAAACGGATCCCCAGATCTTGGTGCTGTAGGCTAGCGATATTGGCTGACTGCCGTCGGTACAGAGTGTTGGGTAGGTTGAGCCAGGGCTAGAGCCCTTTGGGCACGAAATGTTCGCTGCGTCGACAGTGACTGGATTTGCCTGGGTGCCAATGCTGGATGCCCCCGTCATGGTTATGGTGCCGTTTACGTAGACACTCGAGTTGGTAATTGATGCGCTACCTCCCAGAATAAGCCCGCCAGGCCCGGTCGATACCGAATACCCGGCCGACGCAGTACCTACAACGGTTACTTTAACCTTGCGCGTGCTAACTGGATGCGTGGTTTGGCCATAATGATAGGTGGTGGCGGTAGAGGTGATAATTTTAGCGTTAGTGTCGTCGGGGCTACTTGTGACGCTGGCGACAAATGTGCCATATCCCTGAGTCTGGTTATTAAATAGGGTCTGCGGTGTTGTGTAGCCGGCGAAGCTGTCATTCTGGTTGAGTTGCTCCACGGATTGCTCCACGCCAGCTTCGGCGGCTTGCAGTGCATTATCGACATAAACGTCATCACTTGCGAGGCGATATTGGCCGGATACGGCGCTTATGAGCGTAAAGCCAATTACCATAAGTACGGTCGATATAATCAGCGCACTCACTAGTATCATGCCACGCTGATTTGGTTTTCTCAGCGGTGATTTTAGGGTAACAGTAATATGTTTTTTATCCATTGCGGAAAACCATCCTCGTTGTATATTGTGCCGTTATGTCGTGATTGTATCGGTGCTGCAATAGCGTAACGTTTAGCTGTACGGAGTGGGCGTTGGTAGGAGTGGTAGTGGAGCCATCGCTGCCATAATATTGCACCGAAAACGAGCTAACATTATCAAGCACATCCGCATCGGTTGGGCATGAGCTGCTGCTGGCGCCAGGCGGACAGGTAGTAGTTGCGGCGTTCCCGGTATTTGGTGCCGCCAAGATACGACGATAGAGTGTCCCGCCGGTCAGATAGTAAATAATGTTATTCTTGGCACTAATGTAGTCGTGTGCATCATCGAAAATAATATTGCGGCTGCTATTTTGGGCGGCCGTGGCTAGCACAAGCGTGCTGCTATTTGACTGCCAGCTTAACTCATTACTTGGAGCGCTGGGCGCGTTTGCGTCTTGCCAGCGGTTGTTGTCGTCTGCTGAGGTTGCTAGGCGGACATCATTGGCCACGCGGTTCAAGCCAGTTTCGGCGTTACTGAGTAGATTGTACTGTATGCTTTGTTCGGAGCTTTGCTGCAACTTATCTACCGAGAAGGTTATGATAAGGCCCGAAATAGCCGTTGTAAGCAGTAATGCTATGAGTAGCTCTACAAGTGTTAATCCCATTTGATCAAGCTGGCGCAGCGTTTTCATTGGGTGATTCCAATGACGCCAATTAACGAGGTGAGTTCTACATTACGCGGCGTGCCGTGGTCGCTGTAAGTAACGGTGACATCGACGCGTTTCAGGCCGCTCTGCGGTTGGCTAACAGCTACAGTGCCGCTTCGAGGTCCGGGTAGCGTGGATGGCAGGCTGGATGAGAAGTCGATGTTTGCGCCATTGGTAAGACTGTTGTAGTTAGTGTTGCGTAGTGATTCTATCTCTGTTTGTGCGGCGTGTGATGCGCTTTGTAGCCAGGCAGTCTGCTCTTGTAGGCGCTGGACACTTAGGTACACTTGGGTGATTCCGGCTACCACAAAACCGAGAAATACGATGGTGATCATGACCTCTACAATAGTAAAACCCGCTTGTTTTTGCATAGTGCTCGTGGCGTGCTGCTTATCCTTACGAGCAATTATATGGAAACGTAGTTGAAATGTACATGAAGAAGCCCTCTTGTTCATATGTGCGCCTGCGGCGTACTGAACAAGAGGGCGTGCCCTTCAGCATGTTTGGTGGTTTGCTGTTACGGCCTGTGGCCGTTGTCTTGCGTCAGATGAGGTTCGCGATCAGCTCCTCGTATGCAATCTGGCCTTCGACATTCGGATGGAATGAGAATTGCGGAGGAGCACTGAGACCCGTGAAGTACGAGTCTGCTGAGCATAGGTCATGCCCGTCGAATGGTGATCCATTCATCGTTGAGTCGATGAATTGGAATCCGCTGCCAACGTCAGAAACTGCCGCCCCAAGCTTGTTGTTAAGTGCGGTAATCACGGTGTCGATAGCGGCTTGCTCACCGTTAGAAATGTAGGTCGGACAGCTGCCACTGGATCCAGAAACAACCTCTGGGTAGCCGACGACAACGATCGTCGCATTGGGAGCTGCTGCGCGTACGCGACTGAGGAGTAGCTCGACGTTCCCCTGGAGGTAGTTATTGATTTCGTCCATTGTGTAGGCGTACTGTGAACTTGCCGAGTCGCATGTTCCAAGTACGCATTCCTGAGCGAAGTCCGCAAAGCCTGCGTCATCACCACCAGCAGTCATCGTCACGATGTCGGTACTTGTGTTCAGTGAAGTAAGCTGACTTGGTTCCCCTTTCATTCCAGTGTAAAATTCGTCCGAAGTTGCGCCGGAACATGCCACGAAGGCTTGTAGCCGGAACGCAAGGGCGGATGCCAGTAGCTCCGGGTATGCTTTCGATTCACTCCGGTCGCATCCGTCACCACTGTTGCCACCGTCGGTGACGCCAATGAACGGGGTATTGGCTTCGCCCGAGCTGTATGAGTCGCCCAGGGCAACATATCGTGTGAGCGAGTCGATCGCCGTGAAGGCTGTTGTCCGCGGATAGTCGAAGCGCCCAGGCGCTGGGATTACGACAATCTGCGGGTTGTCACTACTTGTGCAGGTGCTTGGCAAACTGCCACTTGCGTAGATCTGGTGGCACAGGATGAGGTAGATCTTGCCGTCTCCGACGCCCTGAGGGTTGATGGAGTTGATCGCAGCAGTAAAGATGTCCCGTCCTGAGGTACCGAACGATGCGCTGCTGTCGAATAGCCTAGTCTGGATGCCGCTCGAGTCGAACGAGTCCACGTAGACGTTCTGGTCGTACGGGGATGTGTTACTACTTACAACCCGCTCGACAATGACGTTACCCGCCGAGTCTACGGCGAAGCTGAGCTTCGGGTTGCTGCTCGAGGAGAGTCCGCCACTTGAATCCACCGACAGGTTCTTTTCGTACACCTCAGCTCCAACATGGTTGAAGTAGCCAAGGTATGTTGCCGACGAAAGACCCCATGTCGCCACTACTCCATCCTGTGGAGTGGTATAGAGCATGCTGCTAAGTCCTGCGCCTGCGGGGAAGAGAACTTCGCCGATGGTGCTACTCAAAGCATCTTTGTAGTACAGGTGCTTCTCGTAGGAATTAGTAGATGCCACGTAGCGCTGGGTGGACAGATACGCTCGGCCATCGGCTGTAATAGTAGCGCCGAGGGGTTGTGTGTTCGAAGGTACGCTCGGACTGAACGTCTTAGAGCTGTCGAGTGTGCCGTCGTATCCGACGTAGTAGACGTTGGCGCCGTTATTGACCACGGCGACGCCGTTGCTATAGGGCATGACTTCGCTGCCAGCGAGACCATTCTGGACTGCGGATTGAGATCCGGGGAGCGTGGTGGTGAAGATGAGCCTGCCTGTTGCGGGGTTGATTCCTGCAAGCTTGACTACACCAGTGCAGGTGGAGCTACCGGACCAGGCAACATCCATGTACAGGTTGCCATCAAACCCCAAAGTAGGATCAAAGATCTGTGACGGACTCCCGCAGCCGGAGCCGAAGGTGTGCGTCCATAGCGTCGCACCACCGTGCAGGGCAACGATCCGCTGAGCGTACGGCGAAACTGTCTGCTGCTCGACGACGTAGGTGGTTCGGTCGTCTCCGGCTGCCGTTCGCATGTATGATGGGCACAGTGCCCAGTTACCGGCGGCCCCATAGACCGTGTCCGTTGTTGCGCCGTCTGCCCCGATGGTCACGTCGGTAGGAGTTGTGCTGCTGTAGGCACCGCACGCTGCGTTGATTGGGCCGACGGTGAATGATCCATCGCCGTGAGCATAGATGGTGCTGTACGGCAGGGGCGTGTTTGGCCACGCGATGGTACTGATAGTGGTGTCTGCGTGAGCTGGCTGTGTCTTGCTTACTGGCGGGACGAGCATTGCTAGCACTAGAGACAGTGCTGCGAATGCGCCCTTAAGCGCTCTGCGCAACTTACTGACCTTTCTGTGAAGGAACGAGGCGAGTCGGATTTCGACTCAAGCCTTTTTACTGAAGGGCTACATCATGGTAGCAAATAAATATTAAGCTACGATTAAATAAAAAACGGAGCCTTAACACTCCGTTTTTATTGAGCTCACTAGACCTTAGGTGTTGCTGCTCTTGGTGTAAACCGTGCTACTGCCTTCGAGCTGTGCGGTGAGTGTAAAGGCGGTACAATCGCCGTTAGCACCGTTGTCACAACCGCTAGGTGTAGTAACGTAGCCATACGCATCAGTGGTTGAGGTAGTAGTGGACGCGTTTCCTGAGATGTTGTTGTTCTTAGGGCTCACGAGTGCCTGTGGATCAAGACCCTTCATGTTGGTGGTTAGCCAGCTAGACGTTGTTAGGTTTGTTAGTGTTGGATACTTGCCATTCTCGGCGTAGTAAGCCTCGAGGTGACTATCAACGGCGTTAATGTCGGTTTGTCGTTGACTATCACGAGCTTTTTGTTGAATGCCAGTGAAGGTCACGATAACCAATGTCGCCAAAATCGCGATAACGACAATAACGATCAAAAGTTCCACAATTGTGAAGCCTTTTGACCTATTCTTCAGTGAAACCATAAGGGCCCACCCTCCTATTTGATAATTTGTTATGTTGATTTGCTCCAGGAAACCACCAGCGTGGCAACCATAGTAGCCTAGCGCTCATTATAGCCATAAGCGGCGTGGCGTCAAGTTGCGCTGGGTTGAGTTGTGTGCAAAATGGCTAGTTGTTGCCAATGTTGCTGCTGAGTGATGCTATAGGGCCCATAACGCTTGCTGCAATCAGTCCGACGCCAGCACCCAAGAAGACAATCATGATTGGTTCAATGATTGAGGTCAAGCCGTCGATGGCGGTCGAGACCTCTTCTTCGTAAAAGTCAGCCACCTTTACAAGTACAACATCGGTTTTACCCGTTTCTTCACCGACGGCCAACATTTGCGAAACGATGCGGGGAAAATGGGGGCTTACAGCCAGGACCTCTGACAGCTGTTTGCCTTCCTTGACCTGTTGGGCTGCTTCCGCCAATTCCCTTTCAATAACTTTGTTACCGATGGCGCCACCAGTGACGGCTAGCGCATCAAGTACGCCCACACCGGCAGCCATCAGTGATGAGAATGTGCGTGAAAAGCGTGCAATTGCCACTTTTGTAACGATGGTTTTGACGATAGGTGTTTTGAGCATAAGTGCGTGGAACTGGTATTTACCTTTGGGGGTTTTAATATAGCGCATGATCAGAAAAACAATGCCGGCGAAGAGGGGCAGCATAATAAAGGCATATTTTTGGCATGCGTGGCTAATACCCAGGAGTAAGCGGGTCTGGAGCGGTAGTTGGGCATGGGGCCCACCAAGCTGCGAAAAGATAGTCGCGATCTTGGGCATAATCACCAGCATAATGCCAAAGAAAGCAATAACGGTTACGCTCAAGATAACGGTTGGGTAGGTCATGGCGCTTTTTACTTTTTTCTTCATGCTGGCATTTTGTTCCACCTGCAGCGCCAGGCGCTTCAAAATTTCGTCAAGGATGCCACCTTCCTCCCCAGCGCGAACCATGTTTACGAACACTTCGTCAAAGACGTTAGGAAACTTAGCAAAAGCATCGGCTAGCTGAGAGCCACTTTCAACTTCTTTGGTAATGTCACTTAGGACCTTTTTAAAATAGGGTGCACTAGGGCTCTCCTGCAAGGTGGTAAGGCCACGGGCGAGCGGAACACCGGCAGAAATCATCGTAGAGAACTGCCGGGTGAAGATAACGAGATCGGACGTCTTTACCTTTTTACTGAAGCCCAAGCCGCCACCCCCGAGGCCCTTTTTGGTGTTATTTTCTTTGATGACGAGCGGGTGGAGACCTTGGCGAGCGAGCGTGGCGATGGCGGCGGTATGGTCGGCCGCTTCTATGGTTCCATTTGCGCTTGAGCCGTCTGATTTGGTTGCTTTGTAGGTAAACTGCATAGGTAGTTCCTTAGCTCTCCGCCGTGACGCGCAAAATTTCTTCGATGGTAGTCAGCCCGCGGAGTGCTTTTACCAGGCCATCCGTCTGCATGGTAACCATGCCTTCTTCTGCGGCTTGCTTTTCGATGTTTTCGCTAGGCGCGGTGCTAATGATAAGCTGTTGGACTGCGCTGCTGTTTGTGAGCACCTCGTATATACCCATGCGTCCACGGTAGCCGGTGTGGCCGCAGTTATCGCAGCCGTCTTCGTGTGCTTTCCATAGCTTAGCTATGCCCTTTTCGGTGGTTGCCGGTTCTGCGGAAGAAGCTTTGTTGACTTTGCTGGTAACCTTGGCGCCGATGCCCCCCTCAAGCGCTGCCAGCTCAAGCTTATGTAAGTGGCTCATGGCGTCAGCGTTTTGTAGACCAAATGACTTGGCTAGTCGCGTCAACGTGGGACCATCGGGTGTGAATTCTTCGCGGCAGTCCGGACAGAGTCTGCGTACTAGACGTTGGCCAATGACAATGCGTACGGTGCTGGCAATCAGGAACGGCTCGATATTCATGTCGAGCAAGCGTGGCAGGCAGGTGGCGGCATTGTTGGTGTGGAGCGTACTAAAAACCAGGTGTCCTGTCAGGGCGGCCTGCACTGCTAAGTCGGCAGTTTCGCCGTCGCGGATCTCTCCGACCATAATGATGTTAGGGTCTTGACGAAGCAGGGCTCGGAGGCCGCTCGTGAATGTCATGCCAGCAGTGGGATTAACCTGGGTTTGGTTGGCGCCAACTACCCGATACTCCACGGGATCTTCAACAGTACTGATGTTCACACCGGGTGTGTTAAGCATAGTGAGTACGCTGAAGAGGCTGGTTGACTTGCCCGAACCGGTTGGACCAGTCACCAAGATCATGCCGTGTGGCTGCACGATAGCGTGTTGTACGGCCGTGAGTGAGCTGCCCCAGTAGCCGAGTTCTTCGAGCGTAGCAGCCTTGCTGGACTCGTCCAAAATACGCATTACCACCTTTTCGCCATCGACAATCGGCAGTGTAGAAACGCGTAAAGCGTAAATGTGACCGTTTACCGAGATCTTAAAGCGGCCGTCTTGCGGCGCGCGGTGTTCGTCTATCTTGAGGTTGGCGAGGATTTTAATGCGGCTGATGAGCGAATTGAGGACTTTGCGCGGCAGTTTATTTGCTTCGCGCAGGATGCCATCCACGCGGTAACGCACCAGCACGAAGTTTTCGCGCGGTTCAATGTGTACGTCGCTGGCGCCGGCCTTGACGCCGTAGTCGATGATGAGGTTAACGGTTTGGGCTATTGGAGAGTCTTCGGCCACATCCTTTTCGTCGACAATCTCATCTTCAATCTCTTTGTCTTCGATGGCCATAACTTTGGCGAGCTCGGTGCCAACATTATTATCGCCGTATTGATCAAGTGCGGCTTGAATGTTGCTCTCGGTAGCGATATATACGCGCACCGGCTGGCCGAGTTGCTTCTGTAGGAAACTTATCGCCGGCACATCGTCGGGGTCTTCCATGGCCACGAGCACTACACCGTCTTGATCAACGTCAAAAGCTGCTACGTCGTACTGCTTGGCAATGCGCTCCGGTATGAGCTGCAAGGTTTCCTTGCGGAGTTCTTTGGGGTCGAGCTCTACGAAAGGAACATCGATCTCATCAGCGTATAGCTTAGTGAGCTCCTTTTCGCTTAGGGTATTTGTATTTACTACAACATCTTGCAGGGCCTTTTTTTCGTTTTTTTCTTGTTCACGGAGAGTTCTTAGCTGGTCCTCACTAAACTTTCCGGTTGCAATTAACAACTTCTCCACCAAATCGTCTGAAATGCGCATACTTGTCTACTATTATATACAAAAACCACAAGCAGCATAACACTTCATTTTTAATCATCCCTTTGGGAGGTCGGACCTCCTAAAGCTTATAAATATGGTGTAATATATATGTATGCCAGGGAGAAATGTAATTAAACAAGATGTATCTGACAGCTTTCAGCATGTATATGCACGTGGGCATAGTCGCCATAAAATCTTTGCGGACGAGCAAGATTACATTACCTTTTTAAAGCTGCTACAACGGTACTTATCTGCCGAGGAGGCGCGCGACCCATATGGCGTGCCCTATCCCAATTTTTATAACAAACTGGAGCTGCTTGCCTATGTACTCATGCCTAACCATTTTCATTTGCTGATTTATCAGCGCCAACCGCAGGCGATGGCGCATTTTATGCAGAGCCTGCTGGCGAGCTATAGCCGTTATTTCAATAAGAAGTACAAGCGAAGCGGACCATTGTTCGAATCACGCTACAAGGCCTCTATGATTAGCGACGATTCGTATCTTGAGCATATCTCCCGCTACATTCACCTAAACCCTAGACAGTGGCGTGACTATGAGTACTCAAGTCTGCCGTATTATTTGCAACAGGACGAGGTGTCGTGGATACGCCCAAGACGCATAATTGAATCATTTTCGACACCCGAAGATTATTTGGAATTTGTTTCAGATTATGTTGAGCAAAAGAAGATGATGGATATTTTAAAACAAGAATTAGCCAATAAAATTTAGGCAAATATCCCTTTGGGAGGTCGGACCTCCCAAAATGGTTTTTAGTTTGCGTTTACGGAAGAGGCCGCGTATACCAGTAGGTACAACATTATTTGATGCAGGCAACTTTCTCAGGTTGCCGTAGACGAAAGGGCGAGGATATGGCAAAAGCAACGACAACTAAAGACGCGCCAGTACAGGCAGTGGATGGTGACGGCAAGAGTAAGGCACTGGGGCTTGCGCTCGAGACAATTGAAAAGCAGTTTGGCAAAGGTTCGATAATGAAGCTGGGCGAAGCCCATACCGTAAATGTCGAGACCACACCTACCGGCAGCCTTAGTCTTGATTTAGCGCTGGGCGGTGGTATTCCAAGGGGTCGCATTATAGAAATTTACGGCCCAGAAAGCTCCGGTAAAACAACCCTCACGTTGCACGCAATTGCCGAGGTACAAAAGGCTGGCGGTACGGCAGCGTTCATAGATGCCGAGCATGCGCTTGACCCAGCATACGCCAAGCGCATCGGTGTGGATGTCGAAAACTTACTACTTAGCCAACCGGATAATGGTGAACAGGCGCTCGAAATTACTGAGACGCTAGTGCGCTCGAGTGCCGTGGATCTGATTGTAGTAGACTCAGTGGCTGCGCTGGTACCACGGGCTGAAATTGAAGGCGATATGGGAGATCCGCAAATGGGCCTCCAAGCGCGGCTGATGAGTCAAGCACTGCGTAAGCTGACGGGTGTAATTAGCCGCAGTAAGACAACGGTCATTTTTATTAACCAGATCCGTATGAAAATCGGCGTAATGTTCGGTAATCCCGAAACGACTACAGGTGGTAATGCATTGAAGTTCTACGCTTCGGTGCGTATGGACATCCGCCGCATCTCACAAATCAAGGCCGGTGACGCGGTTATTGGTAACCGTGCCCGGGTGAAGGTAGTCAAGAACAAGATTGCACCACCTTTCCGCGAAGCTGAGTTTGACATTATGTATAACCAAGGCATCAGCACAGCTGGCGACATCCTAGACCTGGCCGTCAAGTACAATATTGTCGAGAAGTCGGGTGCTTGGTTTGCTTACAACAGTGGAAAAATTGGTCAGGGCCGCGAAGCCGCCAAAACCTATCTGCAAGAAAATCCAAAAGTTCAGAACGAAGTAGCCGTAAAAGTCCGCGAAGCCGCTGCTAAGGAGTAGCATGGCCGACGTACGCGATACCCAAAATGCGTCCATCGTCGCCTACCAGGAGTACGTGCGGCAGGTAATGCAAGAGCGTGGGTTTGACGATGAAACAGTCAGCCAAAAATTCATGCTCTTGCTTGAGCAGGCGGGAGAATTTGCACAGGCTGCTCGTAAGCGGGCAAACTTGGCGCAGGCCACAGATGCTTCAATAGAAGACTGCAGCGATGCAGCTGCAGATGTACTTGCAGTGCTGCTGGATATTTGTAACCAACTGAACCTCAATCTTGAGCAGGCGTTCATAAATCGTGAGCACAAGAATCAAACGAGGACGTGGCAGTAAAAGTGGTATGTTACGCAATTCTTTGACAAGTGCATCTGTATTGTGTAGCTATCATAAGCCCAGTCAAGTGTGTGGGGGTAACCTATGAACATTACTGCTATCAGGCAGCAGGAGCGGCTGAAGGGACGATACTCGATATATGTCGATGAAAAGTATGCTTTCAGCTTGAGCGCGGATGCGCTATTAGATGAAAAACTAGTCGTCGGTCTAGAGCTGGATGAGCGGCAACTGAAGGCGTATCAAAAACTTTCCGCCGATGATAAAGCGTATGGTTTAGCATTGTCTTATCTGGCACGCCGCATGCGAAGCCGGTGGGAGATGACGGACTATTTCCGGCGTAAAGGCTATGACGTGGCACTTTCCGCGCAGCTTATGAAGCGCCTGGGCCGTATTGGGTTATTAGACGACGTAAAATTTGCTGAGGCATGGGTGCGGAATCGGCGTTTACTGAAACAAACGAGCCGTCACCGCCTAATGCAAGAGCTGCGGCAAAAACGTGTCTCCGACGACGTCATTGAGCAGGTACTGGCCGTGGATTTAACTGACGAGCGATCTGTCTTGCGTGAGCTCGTGGCTCGTAAGCGCAAGCAAACGAAATATCAGGACGACCTGAAACTAATGCAGTATCTAGCGCGCCAGGGTTTTAACTACGATGACATTAAATATGCTTTGAGTGACGAAGACTAAGTAACTTTGCGAGAAGGGCTACGCGGCGATGCCAGCGGCAGCGGGCGTACCCTTCAGGAGTTCGTTGATGATTATTTTCTTATCGGTGATCTCGTTAATTTGGTTACGGTCCACGCCTAGATTGCCTCCGGTAAGACTTTTGAGCATGCTTTGTGAAATGTATATTTTCTGTATGTACATAGTCTCGAGCTCGGTGGCGTAGTCACTGACTTTGCCGACACGCTCCTTGGACACTGTTACTACTGGTTTACCAATGAGTTTGAAATCAATGCTAAGGACCGCCTTAAGCCGCACGAGTTCCTCAGGCGACGTCAGGGCTTCGTGGTCATCAACCACAAAACCTTGGGCGATTATGTCGCGAATATCCTGGTAAAGCAGTACTAGTTCCTGTTTGCTAAAACGGTCACTGCAATAAAAGCCTTCAATCTTGAGGTTATTAGGGTTGATGATAGGCTCTAAAGTAGTGCCAACCTGCTGCCCAGTACGGAGACTCATGATTGGCTTATTTAACAAACTATCACTCAACTGCAACATGCCTATTAGTATACAGCCTTATGGACGCTAAGGGGGAGTCGTTGTAAAAAGTGGCGTAATAATATGCTCGTGCTTGCATGGCTACATTGCCTTCAGTAAACTCGCAGGTACATTGACAAGTAAGAGGTGTAACTATGAGATTCCGCACTATTTTCCTGCGGGTGGGGCTCAGCGTAGTACTAATTGGTTGTAACGCTGGCGTTGCCAGTCGGGCATTTGCCACAGCAGCGCCTCCACCTCTTATGGCTCCAAGTGGTTTAAGCATTACCGAAATTAAGATAACTGGGGATGAGTTTGTAGTGCTGCAAAATAACGGTACGGCAAACATTCCCGATCTTAGCACGTACTGGCTGTATGCATTCACCAAAACAAACCCATTGGCAGCAGGTGCGACGAATAGTGCCCAGCAACTACCTTCCGCGGCGCTCCCAGCGGGCGCGTCGGTATTACTGAGTGGCGGTGGCGTGACGTGCGGTGCTTCGGTAGCGGCAAAGTTATCACTGAGCTTAGGCGATAGCGCTGGTGCGCTCCAACTGCTTGCCACTACTACGACCGGGCTCATTGTGCCGACGCCGGTTGATGCAGTATCGTGGAGCTCTGGAACGGATGGCGATATATCAAATGTGCCTAAGAGCACCACAGACAAGCAGGCAGCATTTTATCGGGTGCAAACTCATGCGCAGCCATCTGCCTACGGCTGGCAGCTAGCGGACGTGGCGGTTAACACTTCAACTGGCGTAGCAAACATCTGTCAACTGCAAGTGGGCGGCAATACGACGCAAATTCAGGCAATCACGGACGCCGGCCAATTATTAGCTGCAGTTGGACCGCCGGCAACTATCGTGAGTGCGGCCGGAGCCCCTTCATCGCAAACTGGTCCAGTGTTGCCACAGGCGGATGTCGGCTTGGCGGCACCGCAGCTAACCGAGCTATTGCCTAATCCAACTGGTACCAGCAACGACGACACCGACGAATTTATAGAACTCTATAACTCAAACGCTACCGCGTTCGATCTGGGTGGTTTTACGCTGCAAACGGGGACAACCGCAAAGCACGATTATGTATTTCCAGCGGGTACGATGCTACCGCCTAAAACTTTCACCGCCTTTTACTCGGCCAGCACGGGCCTGAGTCTGAGCAATAGTGGTGGCCAGGCAGGCCTACTTGATCCATTCGGGAACACGCTTACGCAGAGTGATGTATATAGCACGGCTAAAGATGGGCAGTCATGGGTGTTGGCGGATGGTGCCTGGTACTGGACGACGCAAATCACGCCCAACGCGGCGAACGTGGTAAAGCAAGTCGTGACAGCGGCCACGGTCAAAACCAAGACATCGGCTACGCAGAATGGTGGGGCGGTGAAGGGCGCGACGACGAATCGGGCGGGTACTCAAGGCACGGCGGCGACTGCTGCCGCAAATGCTATAACAACGGCACCGATCCATCCGCTAGTGCTTGCCGTCATTGCAGTACTCGCGGTAGGATATGGGGTATATGAGTACCGGCATGACCTGGCAAACCGAATCCATGAGCTCCGCGCAAACCGAGCAACTCGCCGAAGGGTTGGGGCGTCAGCTTCGCGGCGGTGAAACTATAGAATTAGTGAGCGATTTAGGAGGTGGTAAAACCACGTTTACCCGGGGTTTGGTCCGTGGAACCAGAAGCACGGACCGGGTAGGGAGTCCTACCTTTACGCTAAGCCGCGAGTATCAGGCGCCTAACTTTACTATCGCTCATTTTGATTTTTATCGTCTGGGTGAGGCAGGCATCATGGGTGACGAGCTGCACGAACTCATTGGCGACTCAGCTTATGTAACAGTGGTAGAATGGGGTGAAATTGTGCATGATGTGCTACCCGAAAAGCGGGTAACGGTTCGCATAGAGCAAACTGGTAACGAGACTCGGCGTATAGCTATAGTATATCCACCAGAACTGAGCTACCTTTTGGAGGGCTTGAGGTA